>Ga0306920_100001581_pt1 | contig 28350 bp, 27 predicted proteins | sample flu12Cox44000170_FD_204666 | JGI IMG/M metagenome (GOLD analysis project Ga0306920, IMG submission 204666) | Lab enrichment of tropical soil microbial communities from Luquillo Experimental Forest, Puerto Rico - flux4day.12C.oxic.44.000.170 (v2)... | ecosystem: Environmental > Terrestrial >... | reverse complement strand
CTACGATGCATGGTCGCCGATCGGCGGGATCACCTCATATCGCGGAGGAGAGAAGCGCACCTTCGACGACCCGACGCTGCGAGAGATCGCGCTCCAGCACGGCAAGTCGGCCGCTCAGGTGATGCTGCGGTGGCACCTGCAGCACGGCCGGTCTGCGATTCCGAAGTCGACGAAGCTCGCTCGCATTGCAGAGAACTTCAACATCTTCGACTTCGAACTCTCCAGCGAAGAAGCGCCAGGACAGGGACATTGCTGACGGGCACTAGCGATGGGCGGCGAAGAGCCTGATGCGCATGCTCGGTCCAGCCGGCAATCCTCAGGCGCGGAATCTGTTCGAGGTGATCCACCATCTTCAGAAAGCGGAGGGGCTTCATTTCGAGTTGTCGCTCCGCGCCGCCGGCTAAACGACACTGGGTGTCGTCTGGCGGCTCCGGGCTTTCCGAAGACTTGACCACCGGGTTCGGGCACGCATTGCTGCGACGGGTTGACTGTAACCGAGCCCCTTCTCAGGCGACCGCTCCGCTGCCCTTCTCTTGAATCGGCTGAACGCGAACACTTTCATCCCGCCCGCGAGGAGGAACAAGAGAGCGAGCGGCCCCTGGACAATCCACAACCCGGTGTTCATCTTGCGGCCCCTACTTGACGCTGTTCCGAATCACCTGGCCGCCCTTCATGACGAACGTGATTCGCGACATTTCGGTGATGTCCGCGAGGGGATCGCCAGAGACCGCCACAAGGTCAGCGAATTTTCCGGCCTCGATGGTCCCGACATCTGCCGTCCAGCCGATGAGGTCGGCGGCGACGGTGGTGGCGGCGCGCAACGCTTGCACGGGCGTCATCCCCCATTTCACCAAATAGGCGAACTGGTCCCCCTGCGTGCCGTGCGGAAATGGTCCAGCGCCGCTGCCAAACGGCAGGACGATGCCTGCGGCCAACGCCTTCTTGAAGCTCTTCTCCATCATCGACCAGCGGCTGTTCTTGTAGCGCTCCATCTCGCGCGCGTGCTCCATGCTCAGGTCGAACATGGTCACCGTCAGCGGCAGGCGCTTCTCTTTGAGCATGCGCAGTGCTTCGTCGTCCAGCTGCAGCCCGTGGGTGGGGACGTCGACGCCGGCGGCGATACAGTTGTGCAGTCCTTCGCCGCTGTACGCGTGACAGGCGACCTTCAAGTTCTTCGCGTGCGCCTCGGCGACGATCGCTTGTGTTTCTTCGAACGTGAAGGTGGGGGTCGCGTCGATCGTGCCGTCGGCCTTCAGTGTGTATTCGTTGGTGCTGTAGATCTTGATCCAATTAACGCCGGCTGCGGCCTGATCGTCAACCGCTTTGCGTACGCCCGCGGGCGTCCTGGCAATCATGTGACCGAGAGTGGAGATCGGCTCCCGATCAAGTAGTTGAATCCTTGGTGGCGGCGTCGCCGAGGCGTTGATCATGCCGGGGCCGGCCACCTGCATCCGCGGCCCGCGCACGAGCCCGCTGTTGATCGCGTTCCTCAAGTCGACTGTGCCAAACCAGCCGCCATGCGACATCAGATCGACGACCGTCGTGAAGCCAGCGTCCAGGTCGCGCTGGGCGTTCACGAGTGCCGCAAGCGTGTGATAGGGGATCGGCTGCCCGAACCCCATGGGCCCTGGTCCCTGCGGCCCGACACCAGGACCACCAGGCGCCGTCAACGGACTGCCCGTCATCGTGTGGAGGTGCGTGTCGATGAGCCCGGGAAGCACGGTGGCGCCGCGCAGATCGATGACGCGCGCACCCGCGGGAATTGGCACGTTTGGTCCCACGTCAACAAGGCGATCGCCGCGCGTGATGATGATCTGATTGGCGCGCAGCGATCCCGATCGTGGGTCGAACAGCCGGCCGGCTCGAATGGCGGTGACCTGCGTCGCCGAATATTGGGCGGCAGGCGGCGGAACCCAAGCTGAAGGAAGTGCGGCGACGCCGGGCTGCTGCGCCCGGACGAACAACGCTGAACACATCAGCGAGAGGGCGATACCGAATAGACCGAGGGCGTGGTTCCGCTTCATGTGATGTCTCTCCAGAGCGTCGTCGCTCTCAACCGAGCGCTGCTGCTTTGACTCGGGCCGAAGTTTAACCCGATAGTCACGCTCTGATCGATAAGTGTTACCTCCTTTGTGCGAAGCGCGTCGTTCACATCCGGACCAGCAAAAACGAGACGAGCAAACGCGTCATCCCGCTGAACGATTCGGTATTCGAAGCGGACCGTGGAGGTAACGCATGTCAGGCGGCGAAGCTACGGATCGTATAATGGTCACCAGGGTGGTCACATGAGGATCAGTACCGTTCGGGAATTCCGAGACAAGGCCACCGGCCTAGTACGTTCCAGAACGCCAATTCTCGTGACGCGACGCGGGCGTCTGGCCGGGATCTTCTTCCCGCGACCGGAGATCACCCTTCCGATCGAGCTCAAGCGCGAACTGTACGACATGCTGAGCAGCGACGTCGCCAGGCAATTGAAGCGACGCCGCGTCTCGGAGGCCGACGTGCTCGAAGACTTCGAGGCGTCGCGCAAAAAGCGCCGTGCAGCTCGTCGCCGACGCTAACGTCCTCTCTCCGCCGTGATTGGCGGCCGTGCGGCACCGGTGCTTCGCCACGACAGGGTGGAGCAGGTCTTCACCCCGGCAGCAGCCCACGACCCGACCGCCGAACTCCTGAAAACGCTCGACATCGAATCGCGGTGAAGCGACATCGGGCACCTGCGGCCTCAACGTTCTGTGCGCGTCATCTTGAGACCGCTGCTATGATCGTCGCTCCGCTCCGATGAGCGTACGGCTTGCCCGGAATCCGCGTTCACAATCCCCGGAACCGGTGTTCGGAATGCGCACCGAGGGACATCAAGTCATCGCGACGCCGATTTTGGGCGGTCTTTGTCACGAGTACCCCCTCGAGCCGAAGGCGGCGCGAGTACCTGGAAGGCGTTCGAGAATACTTGCGCAGTACAGAGCCATGACTGCCCTCAAAACGCACGACCGAACCCGAAGACCGCACGCCGGTTCGCGCTCGTGAAGCGCGCGCCCGACGGTTGATGCCCGGCGTCCACCGCGACTCCGGAAAGGTCGCTGCGAACCGGGACTGAAATGCCGGCGTCCGCCTCTAGCGATGCTTCCCAGCGGCACACGAGTCGGCCTTCGTCCGTTATCCACGACATCTCGATGGTTCTCATGGGTCTTTCCCCTCTCCACAGAACTATGCGGAGAATCCGATCGAACTCGATCATCGAGTCGAGATGGCGTTACGCCCGCGTCGCACGGCTGAGCCAGGCGCGAATTCCCTGCTTTAAGGATCGCTTTTGCGCGTTATCGTCAGGTCAGTTGAATGATCCGAGACGTAGCGGGGAGATGGGCGATGCCGTGTCGTACTCCAGCCCGGCGATCGCGAGCAACTGGTACCGAAACGAAACAGCAAGCCCAGGAGCGATTGCACCTTCTGCAAGAGGCCACGACGCTGAGGCAAGAACTCGCGTAGAGCAACCCGCCGCCTCTCGATCGCCTCTATCTCATGCGATCGTATTGCAGGCTGAGTGACGCCGAACTGGCCGTGAACGACGTCGCGCACGCCCGACAGCACGCCGATGCGGCCCGGCCGTTTTTCGACGAATTCAAGGCCACGTCGCCGAGCCTCATTGTCCTGCGCGAGCTGGGATTCTGCTACGAAAGGATGGGAAACGTGTACGGTCGCGCGGCGGTGACTCGTTCGGTGCCGTCGTCCGAGCGGGACGCCGCGGCTGCCTACTCGCAGCAATGGTTCCGAAAAAGCTATGACACGTGGAGCGAATGGAACAGGCGTGGAGCCGAAACACCTGGGAGTGAAGCCCGGCGTCACAAGGTGGAGCGTCGCCTCGACAGTCGCGACACGACCGAATTCAGCCGGCGGGGAGACTCTCAAGAACCCGTCAGATGATCGAAATGCGTGACCAGTTACGCAGTTGATCGTGGGGACACCAATCCCGTGCTACAGTCGCCGACGCTTCGTCTTCTGACAACGGCAGAAGTCCTTCAGGAGCAGTCCAATGGCGCCCTCCTGGTGGATACGCGGCCTGCAGAACGATTTGCAGGCCTGTACATGCCGGGGGCGATCCAGATTGGTCTTGAGGGACCCTTCGCCAGCTGGGCCGCGATTCTGATCCGGCCAGCCCAGCCGATTGTGCTGCTCGCCGCGAACTCTACGGACGCCGAAGAGGCCCAGATTCGATTGGCGAGAGTCGGTGTGAAAGGCGCGAGCCAGTATGCGTTGGCAGATGAGGAGCGATGGCGCCGTGAAGGCGTGAGTGTGGCGAGTATCGGCGTCCACCGGTGTCGGAACTTCCACAGGATTCTGCAAACCGATCCGTCCATCCAGGTCGTGGACGTGCGGAGCCGATCGGAATGGTTGAAGGGGCACCTGCCACGAAGGATACCGTGCTACGACTGCGGCGAGCATTCTGCTCAGGGAAGGCGCACGCGATATCGGCATTCTGATCGATGGCATCGAAGGATGGTTGGCGTCCGGGCTGCCTCTCGAAACACCGGGACGCTGACTTTCGAAATCCTCAAGCTGACCTCTTGACGGCCGCTGATCGAGTTTCAGGCGGTTCTTCGCATTGTGTCGTAGGAGGTCAGACACGATGGGTTGGAACCTGCTGACACTACTCGGAGTTTTTCTTCAGCTGCTCTGTGCGATTGCATCGTCCCCTCCGGACGATGGAGTTGCTTGTCGGCAGCATGTGATCCCGGTCGGGCTGGCGCCCGGGATCAAGGTCCCCGTTCTCACCATCCTCGGCGGCAACGATGCGACCAGCTGCGGGCCAAGCTCACAGGGCGGCAACTTCGACTGCTCGTCCGGGGCTATCGTCGCTACGCAGGAGGCGCCGTTCTATTCGCCGGAAGCCCGCATTCATGCCTGCGTCGTGCCGGCCTCGGGTCATGATCTCAGCCTTGCCGCAAACCACGGCCTCCCGACCGCGGAGGCCGTCGCCTGGTCAATCGCCTTCGTTGGTCAGCTTGACATCGGCGAGACGCGCCGACCCTACGGCTCGAACGAGAACGAGCAGGGTCTCCCATGGAACGACGCCCTGCCGTGGAACTGTGGCGCCGTTTCCGCTAGCTCTCGGTAGGCGGAGTCGTCGTCTTCTCACATTCGCGCTTTCAAGAAGGGATTCATCATGGCAACTGCAGTTGGCAACGCCAGTTTCGGTTTCACGCATCTCGACTCATCGCTCAGCTGCAACATCGTTGCGCCTCTAGGTGCAGTCCGCGATCAGACTGCACGGGAGATCGAACGCACGGCGAGCACTCTGAACCCGCCGGTTATTCCGGATGCGACGCTGCCAGAGTTCGTGCTCGGTCAAGCGCATGAACGAGGAGACAAGGCAGCTCTCATTGACGCGATAACGGGGCGTCAGCTCACCTATTCGGATCTTGCCGCCGACGTCCGAACAGTTGGTGCGGGACTCTTCGCCCGGGGCATGCGAGCGGGCCATGTATTCGCGGTGTGCGCACCGAACAGCATCGCGTTCGTCGTCGCCTGGTACGCGGCGTCGTCGATCGGCGCAATCGTCACGACCATCAACCCGTTGTCGTCGTCCGAGGAGATCATTCGCCAGTTGCGGCAGTCGGGCGCGCGGTGGCTGCTGAGCACCGCCGAGTTATTCCATGAGAAGGTGAGCGAAGCGGCGCGCGCGGCAGGAATCGTCGAGTCGTTCGTGATCGGCACCGTGACCGATGGAATGTCGGGCACCGTGCCATTCGAATCGCTCTACTGCGAACGCTGCCCGGACGTCCCGTCGGTCACAGTCAACGCGTCAGATGTGGCGTTCCAGCCCACGTCGAGCGGAACGATCGGATTGCCAAAACACGTCGTGTTGACTCACCGAAACCTGGTGGCCAGCCTCTGCCAAACACGCCTGGTGCACCGCGTGACCGAGAACGACGTGGTCATCGCGGCACTGCCGTTGTTCCACATCTACGGCTTCCAACTCACTCTGAACCTGGCTTTGCTCGAGGGCGCCACCGTCGTAATCCTCCCGCGCTTCGAGCTCGACGCGTTCCTGCGCGCGGTCCAGGACTACGGCGTGACCAGGGCGGAGGTTGTGCCGCCGATTATTCTGGCTCTCGCGAGCAGCGAGATCGTCGATGACTACGACCTGTCAAGCCTGCGCGTCCTGACTGTCGCCGCTGCGCCATTGAGCGCCGATCGTGCCCGCGCGTGCGCGCGGCGCATCGGCTGCCGAGTCAAACAGGGTTACGGTATGACAGAGCTTGGCGGCGGGACCCACGTGGCACCTGACGATGGCCCGGACCAGCCGGATTCCATAGGCCCCGCGCTACCAGGCGTCGAGTGCCGCGTCATCGACCTCGATACGAGTACCGACCTCGGGCCCGACGCGCCGGGCGAGTTGCTTATCCGCTCTCCTGGTACGATGCGCGGTTACCTGGCTGATCCCGAGGCGACTGCTGTGACGATCGACGCCGACGGCTGGGTACATACTGGCGACATTGTCACGCTCGACGCGAACGGCTGGTTCCGCGTCGTCGATCGCATCAAGGAACTGATCAAGTACAAGGGTTTCCAGGTCGCGCCCGCCGAGCTCGAGGAGATTCTCTTGGCGCACCCAGCGGTCGCGGACGCGGCAGTGGTGCGCAGCCCGGATGAGACCGCTGGCGAAGTACCCAAGGCGTTCATCGTGCTCGACGCTCCCACGTCTGCCGAGGAGCTGACCAGTTGGGTGGCCCAGCGCGTTGCGCCGTACAAGCGTGTGCGCCGAGTCGAGTTCATCGACCGGATTCCCAGATCTCCCTCCGGCAAAATTCTGCGCCGTGTGCTCATCGAGCGCGAGCGCGCGACACGGGGCGAAGGGCTCGCCGAGCGCCGCGCGCGAGGTGATCGCACGATGATCGGTGGGCCCGCGGTCGTCACCGGTCAGGTGGCTCGGAGGGCTCGCAGAAATACAAACGGTTTGGCCGGAACCGTCACGCTCGTGACGGGCGGCGGACGAGGCCTGGGAAGACTGATCGCCCACACGCTGGCCCGCCAGGGCGCCACCGTCGCATTACTTGCCCGCTCGCGCGACGAGCTCGCTGCGACCGTTGAGGAGATCGAGCGCGCAGGCGGAGTAGCAGCAGCCGCTGCGGCAGACGTTACGGATGAGACCGCCACGGTTGTCGCACTCGCCGAGCTCCGCAGTCGCCTAGGAAACATCGACGTGCTTGTCAACAACGCCGGTGTTCAAGGTCCGATCGGTCCGCTTTGGGACGCAGACGCAACGGAATGGTGGCGTGCGATCGAGGTCAACCTGGGCGGCTCATTCGCTCTCATCCGCATGGTCCTGCCTGAGATGATCGCCGCAGGCCACGGCCGTATCCTCAACATCACCAGCAACGCCGGCGTTTACCGCTGGCCGCTCATGTCCGCCTACGTCGCTTCCAAGGCGGCGCTCGTGAAGCTGACCGAAACGCTCGCGGCCGAGACCAAGCCGTACGGTGTGTCAATCTTCAGCGTCGACCCTGGTCTGTTGCCAATCGGGCTGAGCGACGCAGCGCTGAGCCGGTCAGTCGGTCCCGAGACGGCCGAGGGCCGTGTGTTCGCATGGATCCGCGAACGACTCGCTTCAGGGCAAGGCGCCGATCCCGACCGGGCCGCACGCCTCGTCGTCGAGCTTGCTCGCGGACGCGCTGATCGACTCTCTGGCCGCCATCTCACCGTCGCGGACGATCTCGACGCCTTGCTCGAGCGGATCGAGGAAATAGAGCGCGACGACCTCCACACGCTGCGGCTGCGGAGGGCAGATCGAGCCGAACGCCAGGGCGTTCGAGCAGCGTGACGGCCGGACACTCTCCGCGTGCTGACGGTCCGCGCTTCAGGCCATTTGCTGCGCGACTTTTCGAACTCGTTGCGCTCTCTTCGGCTCCATGAGCACGACCCGGTCGAGGCGTAGCAATTCGCCCAGTGACCAGGCTTGAAACGGGCAGCCCTTTGGCTCAAATGGCGCCTCGGCATCGGCAATTTCCGAAAGATGCCCAAGGCCAAGCGTCTGGACACGTGTCAGCAGGGGATCAACGAACCGGGCGCGGGCGTCACGCCGCGCCGCTGCGGTGTTGCCTCGCACGCGAACCCACGCGTCGACGAAGGGACCAATCAGCCACGGCCAGACGGTTCCCTGATGATAGACAGCGTCTCGCGCCGCCGAATCACCCTCATAGCGCGGGGCATAGCCAGGCTCGCCAGGCGCGAGCGACCGCAATCCGACCGGTGTCAGGAGATGCCGCTCGACTGCATCGACAATTGCCCGGCCGCGTATTCCGTCTACGAGCGCCACCGGTAGCCCACCGACAGCGAGAATCTGATTGGGCCGGAAACTGTCGTCTCGCGTGCCCGGGATGTGATCCACGTCGATCACGTCGGCGAGGCGTCCGAGCTCCTCATTCCAGAAGCGTTCGACAAAAGCCGCGCGGCCTCGCTCGAAAACGTCACGCCAGCTCGGTTCCAGCCGCGAGGCTGCGCTGAGAGCGTTCAACCAGAGCGCTTGGATCTCAACAGGTTTTCCGATGCGCGGCGTGATCACACGGTCGCCCACCCGCGCGTCCATCCAGGTGAGCTGCACGCTAGGCACGCCAGCCGACAATAGGCCGTCCGCGTCCATCCGGATCCCGAATCGGGTGCCGGCGGCATAGCCGTTTACGATCTGTTGGACCGCCGACTCGAGGGCTCGCCGCTGTGCTGTCGTCAGGAGAGTCGAGTCGTTCGGGACGAGCTGCAGCAGTTCGTGGACCGCGACGACGTACCAGAGGGACGCGTCGACGGAGTTGAACTCGGGCGCCTCGCCACGATCGGGGAACCGGTTTGGCAACATGCCTTCTGACACGGCTCCAGCCCATTCGACCAGGATGTCGCGCGCGTCGGCGAGCCGGCCTGTGGCGAGGCATAGGCCGCGCACGGCGATAAACGTGTCGCGACCCCAGTCGGTGAACCACGGATAACCGGCAACGATCGTTCGCCCCGCACCGCGCCGAACCAAGTACGCGTCGGCGGCGCGGTCGAGCAATGTCGGAAATGCTTCGCGCCGGCGGCGTTCTGCCCGCCGCGCGCCGCTCGCCAGCGTAACGACTTCGTCGGCTGTCGATGCCTCTCGCGAATCACCGGAACTAGCTCTGAAGACCCAGACGGCCTGCTCGCCGGGACCGGAGAGCGGCCACCCGAACTCGCCCGGCGACGCGAGATCTTCGGTGTCATCCAGGCCGCGCTCACGTTCCGCGGTATAGAGAAACTGTCGATACCAGTCCGGCGCATGCCGGTATTCTCCATTCGAGAGCGCCGTCACCCCAGGAAGTCCGTCATAGAGTCGAAACGTGACTGCGGCGCCCTGACGATCGGCGTCGAAATGGAAGGCTCCATTCTGATGATGCATTGAATGGTAATCACGACCGGACAGGAACGGCCTGGCACGCAGCACCACGGGACCTGTGGCTCTCATCAGCGTCCAGACGACGACTACGGCACTCGTGCCGTGTTGAACGAAGATCTCCTGGGTGACGCGGGTGCCATCAGCCACCTCGTATTCCCAAGTGGGCCAGGGATCATTGGTGAACGCGGTCACGTGAGCGGCCCCGTCCGGGTAGAGCACGTCCGGGGCATAGCGCTGCGTCGACAGCGCGAACGATCCGCTCGGCGTCTCAAGCCGCGCGTCGAAGCCGTTCACGAGCACGACCCTCCCGGTCGGAGGCGTCATCGCCATGAGCAGCAGCGCGTGATACCGGCGCGTGCGGACGCCCGACGCGGTGGCTGATGCAAACCCGCCGAGGCCGTCAGTCTCGAGCCATTCCGTTCGATCATCGATCGGCATTTAGGCCCCCGATGCGCGGAGATACGCGCCCTCTCTGTTCTTCGACAGGAAGCCTGCCAGCGCGAGACCGTCGAGGATGCGTTCCGACGTGTGACGTTCCATCCCCCACAGTCTGGCGGCTTGAGCCGGCGTCAATCGCAACCCCGGCATCTCGATGAATTCGCTCCTAATGCGATGCAGGAGGTACGTGACGCCCTCATCGTGATGATGCTCCGCGACTGGGGCTTCGTCAGTCGTCATGATCTTGCCGCGAATGAAATCGACATCGTTGATGCTCCGGCGACATTGACTTCCGTCGCCCGCCACGATCACAGCGTCTCCGCACTGGCTCGGCCGCTTTGATGTCGAAGCGGCGCGAAGGTTTCAGGGGCAAGGGTGAAACCTTATGGGCGTCTCCGTCATCGAAGCAGCCAGACAGCAAATCGACTGTTGAGAGCGTGAACACGTCTGGATGGGCCGGCACGATCTGGCTAGGAGCGACTTCACATGGATCTTTGCGGCAAAGTGGCGGTCATTACGGGCGGAAAACGCATCGGGCGTGCTGTGGCACGAGAGTTGGCCGAGCGAGGGATGAATCTCGTGCTGTCGTATCGGGGTTCCAAAGAGGAAGCCGAGCAGACAGTCGCCGACGTCGAAGCAGCCGGGCGTCGTGCGACGACTGTCAGCGCCGATGTGTCGAAACCGGCTGACTGCTTGGCCATCCTGGAACATGCCGTTGCGACCTTTGGACGGGGGGATGTTCTCGTCAATATGGCCTCGATCTACCGATCGAAGCCTCTTCAGGATGTCTCTGTCGACTATTGGACGACGGATCTGGACATCAACCTTCGTTCGGCCTTTCTCTGCTCTCACGCCGCCATTCCGCACATGCGGGCGGCTGGCGCCGGCCGCATCGTCAACTTCGCGGATTGGCTGGTTCGGAGCGGCAGACCGCGCTACACAGGGTTTACGCCGTACTACGTCGCTAAGGCCGGTGTCGTCGCGCTCACGGAATCGTTGGCCCTTGAGGTGGCACGGGACAACATCCTCGTCAATGCCATTGCCCCTGGTCCGATCGTTCCGCCGCCTGACCTGAGCCAACAGGAAATCGACGAAGTCGCGAAAGCCACACCGGTCGGCCACTGGGGCGGTGAGGCCGAAATCGCCAAGGCGGTCGCGCTCCTCTGTCAGACCGACTTCATCACCGGCGAGACTATCCGCGTGGATGGAGGCCGGCATCTCGAGTAAGTGGAAGAAGTCGCCGCCACGGACTCTTTGAAAGGATTGCAGCATGGACAGCTCAACACTCACCGCGCCGGTCGCAACGCGCAGCGATCGGCTCCTCGGGCGCAAGGTGCTCATCACGGGCAGCAGCAAGGGGATTGGCCGCGGCATTGCCATCCGTCTCGCCGAAGAGGGCGCCGACGTCGTCATCAACTACAACAGCGACCCCCGCGGCGCCGAAGAAGCGCTGGCCGAGGTCGAGGCGCTCGGGAGGCGTGGCGCGATCATCAAGGCAAATCTCGGAACTGTGCCTGAAGTACGCGACCTCGTTGCGCGCAGTGCTAAGGCGCTCGGTGGGCTCGACGTGCTTGTCAACAACGCCGGCATCGAAAAGCGCGCCGAGTTCTGGGACGTCACCGAAAGCGATTTCGATGCCGTGCTGAACGTCAACCTGAAGGGTGTGTTCTTCGCTACGCAGGCTTTCGTTCAGCAATGCAAAGCCGCTGGGCGTCCCGGCAAGATTGTCAACATCAGCTCCGTGCATGAAGAGCTCGCGTTCCCGAACTTTGCCGCGTATTGCGCGAGCAAAGGCGGAGTTCGCATGCTGACGCGCACGCTGGCGGTGGAGCTCGGCCCTCTCGGGATCACGATAAACAGCATCGCGCCCGGTGCGATCGAAACGCCCATCAACACCAAACTCCTGAACGATCCGGTCAAGCTGCAGTCCTTGGTCCGGCAAATCCCGCTGAGCCGACTCGGCAAACCGAATGATGTCGCAGGGCTCGCGGTATTCCTGGCTTCACGGGAGAGCGACTACGTCACCGGCACGACGTATCTGATCGACGGCGGCCTCACGGTCTTCTATCAGGAGCAATAGTCCGCCACGAACTGGCCGACCCCGATCTCCTCGAAGTCAAGTCGGCCGGATGAAACTGGATCTCGCGCTCGTCGGCGCGCCGGCGGACGTAGGCGCCAACCGAAGCAATCCCACCGGTGTCACAGACCGATGATGAAGTGGATGGCTCGCATCGCGCCGTACGCGACCGGCGCGCCGGCGATGAGGCTCGGGAGCAAATGGCCGATTGGCTTTCGATGGACGAGGCGGCTGTGCGCAGCGCCGGTGCAGGTCGTGGCGAGCGCCAGGGAGAGATTTGCCGCAATCTGGGGGCTGACGAGATGCAGGAGCGCCTGCTGTGAACCAATCCCCGCCGTCGTCCCGACGAGGACGGCGCACAAGAAGAGGAAGAGGTCGCGCGCAAGGAAAATCGAAGCGACTGCCAGTTCGATCTCGGCCATCATGATTCCTCTAGTTGTGTGCGGTAAACGGCAGGGCACGCACCTCTCGCCGATGCGTGCTCCACGGCCATCGCCCTTCGACTTCGAGCATCAGCGTGGCGCTCAGAAACGTGCGCAGCAGGATGATCCCGGTCAGCATCAGGAGGCGCGCCGGCGTTGGCACCGCTGCCACGGTCGCGATGATGTCGGCCGCGACAAGGAACTCGAGGCCGAGCAAGGTAGCGCGGGCGAGTCGTTCCCGGTGCACACTGCTCTCAGCTTCGAACGCGTCTCCTGCCAAGACCCGCCGAGTAAAGTTGATCATCACCAATGATCCACCGACCGACACGACGGCAATGCCCATAGCTTCGAGGCCATGGGCGACCCATTCGACAATGACCTGGAACGCCATTTCAGGCTCCTTACGGCAAGTCGGACACCGGAGCCGGCGCGAGCGTGGCCTGTTGCGCTCCGCATGCGCCGCACGCCCGCGCGGCAGCGATCACGACGTCGTTCTCACTGGTTGCGGCTGCCGGAACGACCTTGTCCGCGTGGTGCGTCATGAGTGTTCCGCAATTCGGACATGGCACTTTCTTCGCGATCTCAGCCGCTTCTTCGTCGATCGTCACATGTTCTCGTCCGTACCGCAGCACTTTGGACATCCAAATCAATTCGCGGACGAAACGGTCCGAACGCCTCACGACCGCATCGTCCAGCAGCCGACCGTCCTCTGCGAAGACCTTCCCCACCTGGCCAATGTTGATGTCCCAGAAGATCGTGACGAGGCCCAGCTCGCGCATGACGGGCAACAGGCTCTGAACGACGCGGATCCCCGCGAATGGACCTGCCGACACGCCGACGAGTCCAACGGCTTTGTGGATGTACTCGTTGAGGCAGCTATCGAGAGTGTGCTTTAGCAGTCCAGGAAAACTATGGTTGTACTCGGGCGAGACAATTACCAGACCATCGGCAGCGCTGATCGCTCCGGAGTATGCCGCCTGTTTTATCGCTTCGCCCGCATCATCCACAGGAAGCGGCAGCGAGGCGATATCGACAACGCCACTGCGGACGCCAGCGCGGCGATTCAGCAGGTCCGCCAGGAGCTTCGCCGCGTGAACGCTGGCGCGACCCTTACGGCTCGTGCCGAGAATAACCGGAATGTTCAGCGGGCGTCCCTCATTCATGGTCGTTTGCTTTCAGGTCAGCGTTCGTTGGATGCCGACGACTCGGAATCGTGTCGCGACGCTCCATCAGTCGACACGACGCCAGAAGGTTGGATCCGTTCGTAGCACCAGCCAACCCCCTCGTCGCTGAACCGACCCAGTGACGGAGATCGCCTCACCGGCCGCGCGAACCGCTCTCGCACCAATCGGCTCTCCAGTTGGTCCGACCAGAAGCAGCAACGACGAATGCCCGGCTCGATCCTGAACGTACAGGGCCGGAGGAATTCCTCCCCGCAGGCACAGGGACGCACACTCCTTGTGGGTCTTTCCGGAGCCGGGGACCATGACGCCGAGGAAACATTTCGAGTCCACGATTTCCCCTGTCGTTTCCACGGCCCCCTTGTCAGACTGCTCAAGCGGCGCAGCTGCCTCCACCGATGCCGCTTCGGACACCCTGCTGCGAAGGGACGCGGGCTCGACTTCGATCATGGTGTGCGCGCCTCTGTGGATACGAGTGCCCGTGAGCATGATATGACGTCCCTCCAGCCCGCGCACGAGGGCTTCCGCGCCGTGTTTTCCCGGAGCCACCAGGAGCGGCCAGGGCTCGACGTTCGAGTCAACGCCATCGAGCCGAAGTCCGGGATACGGACGCTCGACGATTGTCCCGCTGAAGCCCTTCGAGTGTCCGAATTCGAAGGTGCCGCCCTCGAGCCTGCGGTGCCCGGCGGCGAGCGTCACAGCCACAATGACTACGACGCAGCCAATCCCGATGACCAGCCGGCTGACGAACCGGCCGAGCCGAGGTGGCATCGGCGGCGCGTACCCGATGAAGAACTCCTCTTCCTCAGGCTTCCACATCCTCAGCCCTCCGGGCGACCTCGAGCATCACGGGCTGTACCCGCGTACCTGGCGGATGCGGTTGCGGATGAACGAGAACGCGTCCTGCCACCACGCGCACATCAAACGTTGGCACTTTCTCGGTAAACGGCGGCGGCGACGCACCGGTATCGGGCAAATACTCATACCCATGCCACGGGCACACGACGCATCCGTTGACGATTTGGCCTTCGCCGAGCGGGCCATTCTGATGCTGACAGACGTTCGAAATCGCTGAGACCTGACCGTCGTACCGAAAGACGGCCACGCGCTCTCCTGACAGACACCTGACGACCGCACGTTTTTCGGGAATCTCAGCGACGCTGCACACGTCCACGAACCCGTCGACTCTCAGACTCTCTTCCTCGTGATCGAGACGGGCTTCTTGCCGAGCGGCGAAGCTGTGAAGCGCGAAGACCGTCAACACGCCACCGCCGAGTGTCCAAGCCAGGAGCAGGCTCGTCTCTCCCTGGACGACACCGAAGATCACGTGCAGTACGATGAGAGCATAAGCTACGTACACGCCCATATGGAGGGTCTTCCACACCGGGGCTGTGAGGTTGTGCAGCCAGAAGTCGTGGCTCGTCGCAGCCATCAGGAACAAGATGGTGAGCGCGACCAGACCGAATGGCTGGAATGGGATCTGACTGATCGTCGTGTACCGCGCGTTGCCGACGAGGACGTTGACGAGCGGGTTGAGCGTGCCGGCTGAATGAAACTGGACGATCGAGAACACACCGTGCGCCAGCGCGAGCGTGAACATCATCACGCCGAGATGACGCCGGTTGTAGAGGAGCGGCAGAAATCGGCGGTTCAATCGCGCCAGCGGGCCAATGCAGAGGATGATGTTGAGCAACGTGAACGCCGCGGCTGCGAGCGCCCGGATCAGCAATGTTTCGATCGTCAGCTCAGGACGAAGCGTGGCTTGTACGCCGAGGAACACGACGAGAAACGCGACGATCAGACCGCCGGCCACCATGTCGTAGCTGCGTTTCTGCGGATTCCACGCGACGGCTCGGTAGGTGGTACTCATCGCGACGTCTTCAGTCCTTCAGCGCTGACGATGACTGGTGGCAAGAGGTCCACACGCGCCGACGGCGCCGGGTGTGCCACTGCCAGCACCGTCGCAATGACCAGGAGAAGGAAGAGCGTCGAGATCATCCAGCGATGGCGACGGCGGAGCGGCCGGATCATCGCGCCAGTCCTCCCGCGCGTCCTACAGCGGCAAGCGATTCGCGCGCTCTCGCTCGATGCGGGTTGTCTTCAATCGGTTCGTGTGCACCAGCGATCCACCGCCAGGCAAACAGCGGCCAGAGTGCGACTATCCCTGGCAGGATCACTAACCGCAGAGTCTTTGGCGCACCAGCGACTCGTGGATCGAGCCGTGTGACTCCGCGGGGCAGGAACATCAATGCGAAGGCGACGCCGACCAAGACGTATGCTTCGAATGCCCCGACCACGAACTGGGCGATCACAAGAGACACGGTTCACAGCCTCCGCCATCACACTCGAAGGAACCAGAGATCAACGGTTGACACTCAACGCACCGATCCCTGCTGGCAGTTCAGCCTCACGAAGCGCCGACGTCTCTTTCCGCCTCGGCTGTAGCAGTTTCGCCACGAGACCGGTCCAACCCGTTTGGTGCGATGCGCCCACTCCCCGTCCCGTTTCACCGTGAAAGTATTCGTGAAATAACACATGGTTTCGAAAGTGGGGGTCGTCCTGAAGGCGGCGGTTGTTGCCGAATACGGGCCGCTCCCCATCCGCATTCCGGAGGAAGATCCCGTTCAGGCGGGTAGCGAGCTCGTTGGCGACCTCGTTGATCGTGTGATGCCGACCAGAACCCGTTGGACACTCCACTTTGAAATCGTCGCCGTAGTAGTGGTGGAACTTCTGGAGCGATTCAATGATCAAGTAATTCACCGGCATCCAGATCGGTCCGCGCCAATTCGAGTTTCCGCCAAAAAGTCCAGACGTGGACTCGCCGGGTTGATACTCGACCGAGAAGCGCTGCCCATTCCACTCGAGCGTATATGGACGATCGCTGTGGTACCGCGAGAGGGCGCGCACGCCATAGTCAGACAGGAATTCCGATTCGTCGAGCATGCGGCGAAGCAGCTTTTTCATGCGGCTGCCCCGGAGCAACGACAACAGCCGGCGTTCGCCCTTGCCCGGCTCATTCCAGCGCGACACCAGCCCAGCGAGATCTGGGCGATAGTTGAGAAACCAATCGAGACGCTCGGTGAAGGCCGGCACATTGGCGCAGAGCTCCGGCTCGAGCGTTTCGACGGCAAAGAGCGGGATCAGCCCGACCATCGACCGCACCTTGAGCGGCAGCATCTGCCCGTCCGGCAGATTGAGCACGTCGTAGTAAAAGCCATCCTCCTCGTTCCATAACCCCATCCCATCGCCGATGTTGGTCATCGCCTCGGCGATGTGCAGGAAATGTTCGAAGAACTTGGTCGCAATGTCTTCGTACACGTGGTTGTGTTGCGCGAGCTCCAGCGCGATGCGCATCAGATTGAGGCTGTACATCGCCATCCAGCTTGTGCCGTCCGACTGGTTGATGTAGCCGCCGGTCGGCAGCGGCGCACTGCGGTCGAAGACGCCGATGTTGTCCAGTCCCAGAAAGCCGCCCTGGAACACGTTGCGTCCTTCAGCGTCTTTGCGATTGACCCACCAGGTGAAGTTCAGCATCAGCTTGTGGAATACCCGCTCGAGAAACGCGAGGTCGCCCGGGTCGTCTTTCCGTTTCTGTCGGCGCCGTTTGCGATCCATCTGAAACACACGCCAGGTCGCCCATCCGTGAACCGGCGGGTTCACATCGCCAAACGCCCACTCGTACGCGGGCAGCTGGCCGTTCGGGTGCATGTACCACTCGCGTGTGAGGAGGACCAGTTGCTTCTTGGCAAACTCCGGATCCACGAGGGCCAGCGACACTGTATGGAATGCGAGATCCCACGCGGCGTACCACGGGTACTCCCACTTGTCGGGCATCGAGACGATGTCGGCGTTGTTCAGATGACACCACTCGTGATTGCGTCCTCGTTTGCGTTCCGATGAAGGCATCGGCTGGCCGGGATCGCCCTTCAACCACTGCGGCACGTCGTAGTAGAAGAACTGCTTGCTCCAGATCATCCCGGCCAGCGCCTGCCGCTGGACGAGCCGCTGATCGTCGGACAGGCCTTTCTGCAGGCGGTCGTAGAAGTCGTCCGCTTCGCGACGGCGCCGCTCGATCCCGGTGTCGAAGCCCGCAAACGGGTCGACCTGCGTGTCGGCTGACAAGCGCAGCCGCACAACCGCCAGGCCTCCCGCAGGCACCTCGAGATGGTAGTGAGCGGCGGTCTTGGTGCCACCCGGGGCTGGGTTGATGGCGCTCGCACTCCGATCGACGACGAACTCGTGGAAGGCGTCTTTGAAGTGACCGGCCTGGCCCGGCAGCCCGAAGAGACGGCGACCGTTGGTTTCGTTCTCCGTGAAAAGCCACGGCGCGTCGCCGTCTCGATACAACCTGTAGGCTCCCAGCAGCTCACTCTGCGCAACGGCGACGTCACCGTCCAGCGTCAGCTCCGGCTTGCGGATGGGATAGCCCCACGACCACGTGTTGCGGAACCACAATTGGGGAAGGACATGCAGCTCGGCGTTCTCCGGTCCACGGTTGTGGACGGTGATCCGGATCAAGATGTCCGACGGCGAGTGCTTCGCGTATTCCGTGACCACATCGAAGTAGCGGTTGCTTTCAAACACACCGCTGTCGACCAGCTCGAACTCCGGATCCTCTTTGCCTCGGCGTCGGTTCTCGTCGACGAGTTCAGCGTACGGAAACTGCTGCTGGGGGTACTTGTAGAGACCTTTCAGATACGAATGGGTCGGCGTCGCGTCGAGGTAGTAGTAGGCCTCCTTGACGTCTTCGCCATGGTTCCCCTCACTGTTGGTCAGGCCAAACAACCGTTCCTTGAGGATCGGGTCGCGTCCGTTCCAGAGGGCGACAGCGAAACAGAGGGTCTGTTGCTCGTCGCTGATGCCCATGATGCCGTCCTCGCCCCACCGGTAGGCGCGACTTCGAGCCACGTCATGGCTGAACGAGTCCCACGCGGTGCCGCCGGGGCTGTAATCCTCGCGAACCGTGCCCCACTGGCGCTCACTCAAATATGGGCCCCACAACTTCCAGCCGGTGCCAGCGGGCTCGTCTAGGCGTCGCTCTTCGTCCATGACATGCCTCTTTGCAGGGGAGGTGCAATGACGGTCCTTGGATGCCGCCGCGTGTCGGACGTTACGCGAAACTCGAAGACGGGTTCCGCATCGAACCGGTGATGGCCAAGCCCGTCACGCCTCTGCATTGGCCGGAGTACCTGATTGAGGCCGTCGCTATTGGGATGTTCATGGTCTCAGCCGTCGTGTTCGCCGCGGTCCTCTACCACCCCTCGTCCCCGTTTTCCGGAGCGATTTCGAATGAGCTCGTCCGCCGCGCCTTAATGGGCCTGGCGATGGGGTCGACGGCGGTCGCGATCATCTATTCGCCGTGGGGCCAGCGATCGGGTGCGCACATGAATCCGGCCGTCACGCTGACGTTCTTTCGCCTGGGCAGGGTCGCACCACCCGACTTCGCGGGCTACGTCACGGCGCAATTCATAGGCGCCATCGTCGGGATCGGTGCGGCCGCCCTTACCTTGGGCGGCCTAGTTTCGGACCCGTCGGTCAACTTTGTGACGACCTTGCCCGGGCCGCCTGGCAAGGTCGTGGCATTCGGCGCCGAGGCCCTCATCTCTTTCGTGCTGATGCTGACGGTCCTGACTGTCTCGAATCATGCGCGCGCGGCGCCGTTCACAGGAGTCTGCGCCGGCCTCTTGATCTGGACCTACATTACGGTCGAAGCTCCTCTGTCCGGGATGAGCATGAATCCGGCGCGCACGTTCGGATCGGCTCTGTTGGCGCGCGATTTTCCTGGTCTTTGGATCTATTTCACGGCTCCGCCACTTGGCATGCTGTTGGCCGCCGAAGTGTTCACGCGCCGTTTCGGGGCGCAACGGGTTCTCTGCGCCAAGCTCCACCACCCTCACAGCGGACAGTGCATCTTCGGCTGCGGGGCGAGCGCGTCCGTTCTCGGCCGGTCGGCGTGATCGGCGGCCGGCGGCCGCTCGCCCTGAAACCATTGGCGTGATCCGGGCATCGAACCACCGACCTTTCTGATACCAGCGTTGGCCCGACGCGGGTCGAGAAATGAGAGCACCGGCATGGCGCATTACGACGTGATCATCATCGGCACCGGTGCGGGGGGCGGCACTCTCGCCTATCGCCTCGCTCCATCCGGCAAACGGATCCTGTTGCTCGAGCGAGGCAACTACGTTCGGCGCGAAAAAGACAACTGGAGTTCGCGGGCGGTCAACGTCGACGCGAAATATCACACCAAAGAAGTGTGGCAGGACAAGGATGGCAAACCGCTCCATCCGCACACGAATTACTACGTCGGTGGCAACACCAAGTTCTACGGTGCCGCGCTCTTCCGCCTTCGCAAAGAGGACTTCGGCGAGATTCGCCACCACGGCGGCGTCTCGCCGGCATGGCCGATCAGCTACGACGAGATCGAGCCGTACTACACGAAGGCTGAGTACCTCTATCAGGTCCACGGCAAGCGCGGTGTCGATCCGACCGAGCCGTGGGCGAGCGCGCCGTACCGTTTCCCAGCCGTGCAGCACGAGCCTCGAATTCAACAGCTGCACGACGACCTGACGGCTAACGGGTTGCGCCCGTTTCACGTGCCCCTCGGGATCATGCTCGACGAATCGGATCCTCAGAAGAGCCGCTGCATTCGCTGCGAGACCTGTGATGGCTTCCCGTGTTTGATTCACGCGAAAAGTGACGCCCAGGTCATCTGCGTCGATCCGGCGCTGGCGCATCCGAACGTGACACTCCTCACCAACGCACGCGTGACCCGGTTGCTCACAAGCACGTCTGGCCGCGAAATCACGGGAGTCTCGGTCCAACGCAACGGCGCCGAGGAGATCTTCTCGGGCGATATCGTCGTGTCTTCGTGCGGAGCCATCAATTCGGCAGCCCTGCTGCTGCGATCGGCTAACGATCGTCACCCCCAAGGGTTGGCCAATGCGTCGGGCGTTGTAGGCCGACACTACATGGGCCATGTGAATTCTGTGCTGCTCGCCATTTCGAAGTCCCCCAACGCGACCGTGTTTCAAAAGACGCTTGGCGTCAACGACTTCTACTTCGGCGACGATGAATTCAAGCACCCGATGGGGCATATTTCGTTCGTCGGGAAGCTGGACGCCGTTGCGCTGTCCGCCGGCGCGCCCGCCATCGTGCCCGGCATGACGCTCGACATCATGGCGAAGCATTCCCTCGACTTCTGGCTGACTTCAGAAGATCTTCCCGACCCGAACAACCGCGTCACGCTCGACCGCAACGGCAACATCGTCCTCTCGTACGCGCCGAACAACGAGGAGGGTCACAAGCGTCTCATCGGGAAGCTGGAGCACCTGCTCCAACACCTGGACATGCATCCTCATTTAGTGCCCAGGAACCTGTTCGTCGGCAATCGCATTCCATTGGCCGGAGTGGCCCACCAGAACGGGACCGTGCGATTCGGCCGTGATCCGAAGACATCGGCGCTCGACGCGAGCTGCAAGGCGCACGACGTAGACAACCTCTATGTTGTCGACGGCAGCTTCTTCGTGTCGAGTGGCGCAGTCAACCCGGCGCTGACCATCATGGCCAACGCGATCCGAGTCGGCGACCACATTCTCGAGCGGCTCGGTGCGCGCGTCGCGGTCCCGGTGGAGGCAGCACAATGACGCACAACCCACCACTGCGTTCTTCATCGCTTGCACGCGCCGGGGCAATTACTGCGACGTTACTCCTTGGTGTTGCTGTCCTATCGCCGCTGACGTCAGTGGCCAACGGCGTGCCTCTCCAAGTCACCGCGGTCGACGTCGTCGGGCTCACGGTGTCTGATATGGATCGAGCGCTCTCCTTTTATACGGATGTGCTGCCGTTCTCGAAAGTGTCGGACGTCGAGTTGTCGGGCCGCCAATACGAGTTGCTGTCCGGTGTGTTTGGGGCTCGGACCCGCGTTGTCAGGCTTCGCCTCGGGACCGAAGAGATCGAGTTGAGCGAGTATTTGTCGCCGAAAGGGCGGCCGATGCCGGATGACCTGCGGGCGAACGATCGGGTGTTCCAGCACATCGCGATCGTTGTGAGCGACATTGCGAAAGCCTACCAGGGCCTGCGGATGCATCAGGTCGAGCATGCATCGACCGGACCGCAGCGCCTTCCTGACTGGAACCCGAATGCGGGAGGAATCAGCGCGTTCTATTTCCGTGACCCGGATCGCCACTTTTTGGAGATCATCGGCTTTCCCAGGGACAAGGGATCTCCGAAATGGCATCAGCCAACGAAGGACGTGTTTCTCGGGATCGATCACACCGCAATCGTCGTCGACAACACGAACACATCGTTGGGCTTTTATCGGGACACGCTCGGAATGCAAGTTGCCGGTGAGAGCGAAAACTACGACGTCGAGCAGGAACACCTGAACAACGTGTTCGGCGCCCGACTCAGGATCACCGCACTTCGGGCGGCAAAGGGTCCCGGTATCGAGCTGCTTGAATATCTTGCGCCGCGCGACGGGCGGCCGGCGCCGGGCGATCTCCACGCGAACGACGTTGCTCACTGGCAGACGACGCTGATCACGGAGCGACTCGATCCGCTGCTGGGCCTCGCCCGCGATCATCGAATCACTCTGGTATCGCCGGGTTCAGTGGACGCTGGGTCGCTGTCTCTCGGATTTCGTACTGGAGCGCTGACGCGCGACCCCGATGGCCATGGGCTGCGGTTGGTCGGCCGGTGAACCACCGGCGTCCTGTTACGCCTTTACCGCGGCGCCAATGGTGACCCATCAGCGATCGGGACGTCTGGCGACAGTCCGTGTTCGACGACTCAGGCGGCCGTCGTCGCGAAGCACGCGGCGGAGCTCCCTCGGGGCACGCAATGGATCGAAGACGCGCTCAAATGCCTATGCGCCATTCGGTTCGAAGCACAGGAACGAATGTGGGATGACCGGTGCGTTCCCGCAAGTGAAAGCGCGATATTCGCGCGTACTCGCGCGTCAACCTCAAAAGCGTGAACGGAGACGCGGGAGGAACGCCGCCCCGTCGATTCTCCGCACCGATATCAAAAGCGATCCGCCACTGCCGCATCAACACGCGATACGCCGTCATCAATGGTGTTCCCGGATGATAGATGTGGGTGGCTTCGGACGTGACGCCATTGAGCTCGATGATTTTGAACCCAAAACCGGCGCGAAACGCGTCGATCCCGCCATGAACTCGCACATCGAAGCGCCCGAAATAGAATCCGTCGAACCCACGGGATATGGCGTCGAAGCGCTTTTCGAGCTCGGGCGTGAGCACCCAACCTCCATCGAGGAACATGGCCCCCCGGCAATGCGTGCCGAGTTCCGCCAACGGAAATGCTTCACCATCGGCCGGCACGACCGCCAGCTTGTCACGGTGCCGGTCGCAATACAGTCGTGCGACGCAGACCGCCCGCTGATCGTGCAGAATCAGCTGCTCCAACGTGCGTCGGCCGTCGCCGACTACGGCAGGAAACTTCTTCTCGGTGACAGAGAATATCCGCCCGTGCGGCTCGGAGGGGTGACGGTAGTAAAACACGCCAAACTCAGCACCGTCGACGTACTCCTGCACGATCGTATCGACGGAGGATTGACGGATGCAGCTCTCTAGGGCTTCAACTGATCGGACGACAACGACACCAGATCCACGCTGTCCGTAGTTTGGCTTCAGGACGATCGGGAAGGTGAGCCCCTCATCCACCATGAAGCGCCTGACGGCAAGCATCTTGTCGACGGTGCTGAGTTTCCCGTCGAGAAGAGAGGAGCGCGCGACGTACTCGCCCGCTTCAGAGAGACCCTGAAGAATGTCGAACTTCGATTCCCCAATGAACCCGCCGGCGAGGATCGCTGGATTTGCCGCGGTAAAGACCGTCACACTTCTGTGCTTCGCCATCAGGTAGGCAACGTACGCGAGGACCGGCGGATAGAACATCCACGGCGGCCAGAACTCCCATCTTGTACTCCGCCGCCACGTCGAGAGCATCAGCCGACGGCCTTTGTCAGTCGCCATAGCAAGACCCACCTCCACGACGGACGTCACGATCGCAACCGTGAGGACGAAGCCGACGTACGAGGTTATGGATGCCCGCGATGTGAGACGCAAGAGGATCCAACTGGCGACGGTAGCCGCACCAATGGAAAAGCAGGTTCGGGCTCCGGACGTGAGAAGCAATGGGGCGATGCGCCGGACACTACCATTCGTGCCTGGAACTCTGCGCAGGGTGGCAACGAACATCGCGACCAAACAGCCGCCCACGGCAACCATCGGGCTCACGCGGCCGTGCGCGACGTAAATTCCCGCGGCCGTACTCGCGAGGCTTTCAGAGAGCAGCGCAGTCACCATCAGGAGGCCCGCGAATACCGTCGCGGCGATCCCACGGACTCTGGGCAATGGCACCGAGCCGAAGGGCAAGGTCGCGAGACGAATTCCCTCAGGGTCGGCGTTTGCGCGCCTCGTCGCGTCTCCAGTCGCCACACGATGCACGAACGCGGCACGGTCCAGAAGTCCCATGTGTGGAATCCCTTCGCGCGCCACCCAGAGGGCTGCGAGCTGTACCGCATGCACAAAATGATTCACGTAGTAGTCGCCAGTGAGCTCCATCTCCTGGACACCGATCGCTGAGACCATCGTCAGCGACGCCACGCGCTCGGGCGCAATGTCGACCAGACTCAATGCGACGCCGCCACCCATGCTGTAGCCCAATACGTGCACGTGCCGCAGGCCGAGGCAATCCACGAGCTCTTGGTATGCGACGAACCCGTGGACCAGAGATCCGATCGCCGTCGACCGTCTGCACGTCGGCCGTGCTCTCGACTGGCTCGAGCGGCTCCAGGGAGCCACGCTGAGCCCGGACGGCGAGCGAGATCAGGAGCAGCAGCCCGTAGAACAGGCCGACAGCCACCCTCGCTCGGCTCCTCCTGGCGAACATGCCTGTCACGGCTGTTTGATGCCGGACGACCTGAACGCGTTACGAAGTGAAACCGACGCCGCACATTGGAATCAGAAAGGAGAAATCGGAGGTTCATGTGAGATCTGGCACGTTTTCCGTCATCACCATTATTGCGACCGCGACCTTCGCGATCACTTTGGAGCCGCGCCTCAGCGCGCAGCATGCGGTCCGACGACCCATCGACAGTCGACCAAACGCGCTGATCGATCTCCGCACCGCGGACGGCATCCGATTGGTCAAAGGACAGTGGCGCTACAGCGACACCACGATCGTCGAGACCGATTTCAACGCGCCCGGTCCCGACCTGAAGCCGTCTGGGAAGCCCATCAAGACTTACAACTACCTACCACAAGCCGGATCAATCGACTTCGACGACTCGAAGTGGGAGGCCATTGATCCCGCAGCTCTGGAAACGCGGCGATCGACCGGGAAACTATGCTTCAACTGGTATCGGACCAGCATCACGATTCCAGAACGAGTTGGTGCGTTCGAGACGGCCGGTGCCACGGTGGTCTTCGAGGTTGTCGTCGATGACTACGCCGAGATCTGGGTCGACGGCGCGCTTCCGCGCGCGCTTGGGCAAACCGGCGGCGCCCTTGTCAAAGGATTCAATGCGCCGAATCGCCTGGTGCTCACGAACAACGCGCGACCAGGCCAACGAATCCAATTGGCGATCTTCGGCGTCAACGGTCCGCTGTCAGATCCTCCGTCGAATTTTATTTGGGTCCGCTCGGCCACGCTCGATTTCTACAAACCTGGCGCCGCATCTGGCTCGACGTCACTCGCTCACGTGACGCGTGTGGATCCGGCGCTTGACGCGATCGTGCCGCGCGACGCCAAGATCGAGAAGCTTGCCGAAGGGTTCCTCTTTACGGAAGGGCCGATCTGGGTGCCCGACGGATACCTGCTGTTCAGCGATCCGAACGGCAACACGATCTATCGGTGGTCGGACAACGATGGCCTGTCGGTCTTCATAACGAAGAGCGGATACACGGGCGTCGACATCACGGAGTACGGGCAGCCCGGCTCGAACGGCCTCACCTTGGATCGGGAGGATCGCCTCACGATTAACGAGCACGGCAATCGACGGGTGACGCGTCTCGAGAAGAATGGCTCCTTGACGATTCTCGCCGACCGTTACGAGGGCAAGCGGCTGAACAGTCCGAACGATCTCGTGTACAAGTCTGACGGATCGCTCTACTTCACCGATCCGCCGTTCGGCTTACCGAAGGCTTTCGACGATCCCCGCAAAGAGACTCCGTTCAGCGGCGTGTATCGCTGGTCGAACGGTCAACTGCAACTCCTCACCACGGACCTGACCGGCCCAAACGGTCTCGCGTTCTCGCCCGACGAGAAGTATTTCTACGTCGGCAACTGGGACGACAAGAAGAAGATCGTGATGCGTTACGACGTGAAGCCGGGAGGCACGCTGGCAAACGGCCGGGTGTTCTTCGATATGACGAGCGCGCCGGGAGAGGATGCCATCGACGGGTTGAAAGTGGATCGACAAGGCAACGTGTATGTGTCCGGGCCTGGCGGCCTCTGGATTCTATCGCCGGCAGGAAAACACCTCGGAACGATTGTCGGCCCTGAACACCCGCACAATTTTGCGTGGGGCGACGCCGATGGTAAGACGCTTTACCTCACAGCGCAAACGGGCTTGTACAGGATTCGGCTGAGCGTCCCAGGCACGCGTCCGTTCGCCGGACTGACAAACTAGGTCGATCCCTCCTCGCTGACGACTAGCCGCGCAGGTCGGCTCGTCGTCTCTCATCCAGCCGCACGAAATACGCCGCCGTACTGTCTTTCGCTTCGTGTTTCAACGGAGCCGTCCCTATCGAAGTTGAAACCTCCAGCAGGAGACGGAATCCAAGCTATGAGCGGTACAAGGCACCATCGGAAACAAGAACCGCAGTCATTTCAGGAGGACAGAATGGTTCGTCAGACGATCCGGACGGGGCTCTTCAGCATCGCGGCGTTCGCCATGATGGCTACGTTCGCACTCGCACAGAGCCACACCAGCAAGCCGTTCTCCGGCGCGAAAGTGAACGCCGGGACGGTCACACATTCGATGAAGGACGGCAAGGACGTTCTCACGTTGTCGAGCGATTTCAAGCTGCCCGACACGCCCGATCCGCACTGGCAGGTCGTGGACTCCAAGGGAAACACGTATCTCTTGCAGCGCCTCGGCGCGAAGAACCTGGCCGGCCTCGCCAAGGACCGGATCAACATGTCGATCACCCTCCCGGCCTACATCAAGGATGTTGCCAAGGTGCAGATCTACTGCGCGTGGGCGGAAGCGGTCCTCGGCGAGGCGCCGTTCATCGCGCCGCTCATGACGATGAACAAGTAACCGAGCGCACATTGCGGCGCACGGGTCGCGCCTTTTGCGTCTAGACCGGTATCGGGTCGGACCAGAAGGCGCGACGGATGTTGAAGAGGAGCACAATCATATGCGGCGCAGCCAACGCGCACCAGGACGAGGAACTCGCGCCAAGGTCGCAGCTGCCGCAATCAAGTAGGAGATCATGCGTTCATTTATTGTTGCAACGATCGCGGTCGTCGCCGCATTCGGCGTAGGCCTCGCGATCCCGCGTGCTGGCTCGAAAGTCACCTACATCCCGGCTGACCAGGTCAAGGCTGCCTTTGCCAAAGGCGCAGTCCTGCTCAACAACGGCAGCTATCAAGTGCATGCGAGCCGCCGCGAAGAACCCGGGCAAGTCGAGGTTCACGTCAAGGACACAGACGTCATCTACATGCTCGAAGGTTCGACCACGTTCGTCACCGGCGGTACGATGGTCGGCGGCAAGACGACGGCTCCTGACGAAATTCGCGGCTCGAACGTCCAAGGCGGCGAGACGCGCACTCTCATGAAAGGCGACGTGATTGTTGTACCGAACGGAACGCCACATTGGTTCAAAGCTGTGTCGGGTCCGGTCCTCTATTACGTCGTCAAGGTTCAGTAGGCGCCGTCAGCGCACGCCGCCAAGCCCCTCCCAACCGGCCAGCGGCGCGACGACGGTGTCGCGCCGTTTGTGCCAGATCCATCGCCCCCCTGCCTCCTCGATCTTGAACGCGGCCCGGACATGTCCGCTAGAATTGGGCGATCATCGGTCCGAGTGGATGGGGCGAAAACCATGGACATCCCAGGCTACGACGTCCTCGAGGAATTCGTCCGTCACGGACCCTACGTTGTGTACCGGGCCCGTCGACAAGGCGATCAGCAGCCGGTTCTGATCAAGTCGCCAGAACGGCTGCCAGCGCACCGCGCTGATTGCGAGGCCCTGGAGCGGCAATTCGCCTTGCTACGTGGCCTGTTCGTGGCCGGCGTCCCACGCCCATGCGATCTGATTCGCGACGGCGACAAAACGTCGCTCGTTCTCGAAGACCGGGGGCTGACGCCGCTACGTAGCGTGCTACGCGGCGACCCCCTCGACGTGCCGTCGGTGTTGAAGATCGCAAGCGATCTCTGCAGCGTGCTTGGCGAGCTTCATCGGCGGAAAATCACCCACGGGGCCCTCAATCCATCCAGCGTGCTGGTGCATCTTGGACGTGCCGAGGTCCAGTTGCTGAATATTGGATTGGTGGCCGGGCCAGCCGTTGAAGCGGGTAGGCCGATGTCTGGCCGGACGACGGCCTACCTGTCACCGGAGCAGACCGGCCGCATGAACCGAGCCATCGATTATCGGACGGACTTCTACTCGCTGGGGATCACGCTCTACGAGCTCTTGACTGGTGCGCCGCCCTTTATCTCGAGCGATTCTCTTGAGCTGATCCACGCTCACATTGCCCGAATCCCGACGCCGCTTTCGCAGGTTGACGAAGCGATCCCCGAGCAGCTGTCGCGGATCGTCGGAAAGCTGCTGGCCAAAGCCGCGGAGGATCGCTATCAAAGTGCGTTTG
>Ga0306920_100001580_pt1 | contig 28355 bp, 26 predicted proteins | sample flu12Cox44000170_FD_204666 | JGI IMG/M metagenome (GOLD analysis project Ga0306920, IMG submission 204666) | Lab enrichment of tropical soil microbial communities from Luquillo Experimental Forest, Puerto Rico - flux4day.12C.oxic.44.000.170 (v2)... | ecosystem: Environmental > Terrestrial >... | reverse complement strand
CAGGAAAAGAGGGTAGGTCGGCACCACACACGCGTTGCTCACTGCGTACGTTCTCAACAAAGCAGTTATCTGAGATTTCGACTGCAATTTTCTGGGAAAGCCGCCGTTATTGCGAAAGTCAGGCTAGCGCTCGCGTCAATTGGCGTGCTCGTAGCCGACAGTTCGAGACTGCTGATGATTCGAGAGTAGCAGGGGAAATGCGAAAAAATGGTCGGGACGGGCAGATTTGAACTGCCGACCCCTCGCACCCCAAGCGAGTGCTCTACCAGGCTGAGCCACGTCCCGACTAAGGAGGGAACCCTTCCGGACAATCCGGAGAGTTCCTGGGGTCAGATGTAGTCTATCACCGTTGCACGCGGACAATCATGAAGTTACTGACAACTCCTTCCCTTTTCGCTCTGCTACTGTCCGAGCAATTAATGGGACCTTGGGTTTGTCTCACGATGAAACATCTTAGCGTCGCGGATCTTACTACTCCTCCGGGGAGAAGCTCCGCACAGCTGGTTGCCAGTTATCGCTACTTGAGGTCATTCGAGAAGGTGGCACACGCGGATTCGGTCGAATTTGAGCACCCGCCAGGTGCCGTTGTAGTTGAGTGCGGGTTGTATGGCACGCGGTCGGCCAGAGGGCGGCATGGTGACCTCAATCTTCGCTGACCAAGAGATATTTACGACACAGAATGTCTCTGGCTCGCACGGACGGGAGACCACCAATCTGTGTCGCGCAAACGTCACCGATGTTGTTGGCAGCTGGAGGCGGATCGCCCACAGCCGGAAGCGGAGCGCCGCCGCTTTCGTACCGTGTCAGCAGCGTGAACCCAACGCCCACATCTTTCCGGCCTCGGCGCGCGACCGGAGCGTCGTTCTCTGAGTTGGCGGCCGACGCGGCAGTTTCTACGCAGTATGGGCCCGCGACTATCACTTCGCCGAGTTTTCGGTATTCATTGTTGACCTCGGACGAATCAGGGAGCGGTTTGTCCGGCGGTAACTCCGATGCCGACGACAGTTCATCGAGCGCCAAGTTCGGCCTCAAGACTTCCGAGCCTGCACAGCCTGACACTCACATCCATTTGGTACGCCGCCAACAAAGAAGCGCTGCTGTCGACGGGTATCATGCACGTCTTCAACATCTGGACCGAGGCGGGGACGCGTGACGCGCTGTACGGCCGGTGTTTCCAAGACTGGATGCACTCAGTCAGCGAGCTGCGTGGATGGAGCGACAGCGACCAGTTCATGGCGCCTTACGCCGGACATCCGATTCAAGGGTCGATCTTCGGTTACATCCTGCGGCAGAACGATCCGAAGTACCGGGGCGTGCAGTGGGGCGACCGGCGCGACTACTTCATCAGTCTATTGCGGTCGATGGCATTCTCGGCGATCTGGCACACGCAATGAAAGATTGGACCGGCGAGCGAGGCGTTAATCGGCAACGTGATGCTGCATGCGTCGCCGGGATTCATCACCCTGGTGGACACGCCGACATTAGGCTCGGTGACGATGATCTTCGAAGATGCGCTCGATCGGTATCTCATCATGGGACTGGAGAACCGCACCGTCAACCGGCCTTTGATCATGCTAGCGCGCTGCTTTCTGAACCCGGGCCGGTCATTCGCCAACCTGGGCGTTTAAGCAGCCGTGGAACCGCGACACGCGCATCGGTATCTTCGGGGAGAACTTCGTCAAGCGGCAGGAAATGCTTGCCGATTACAACTCCAACGGCGGGCCTAAGCTTTTCGAGTTTGTGGGCCGTCCCAACCACTCTAGCGATATTGATCCGAACCACATCGATCCCAAGGCAGCTCCCATTAAGTTGTCTGCGTCGCTGGTCGCCGTTCGCCGAGCTCCTGTTCGGCGGACGAAAAGTCAGTTACGAAGTCGATCATCCGGAGCCGGAGAACGTTGCATGGCGACTCATCAACATTCAATACACCCACTCCTGGATGGGCGGCGTAGACCACAATCATCCCGATAACGGCTTTCGCATTACCACCGAGGTGGTGCTGCGCGTCGGGACGTGGTAGTTACGGCGGTGTGTTACCCGCTGGAACGAGACTTACGCGAAGACCCACTTCGTCACGGCAGTGGTGATCTGCTTCAGCGGAAACGCAAAGACCACGCGCGGCAACAGTTTGTAGATCTTCCCGCCCGAGTGTGGCTTCAGGGGCCAACCGTACTTCTTCTTACTGGCGTTCGAGATGCCTTGCGGCAGATCGTCGAGGTCAACCAACTCGGCTACCCCTTCGACGATGATCAATTCGTTCATGTCCTCGCCGATCAAAGCGCAATGCGGATTCAGGGCCAGGTTCTTGGCTTTGCGTGTACCTGATGAAGTTCCGAAGTAGTAGGCATCGTCGTGCCATAGACCGTGCATACCCATAGCATGCGGGCGCCCATCGGGACGCACCGTGACGATGACGTAATTGTGCGAGTTGGTCAGCCGCTCGCGCGCCCAGTTCCAGTCGAGAAGTCCTTTGGGCGAGGTTGGAAACCCGTAGCTTGCGGGAATGCTCGGCCGCATGGCGCGTGGCGCATTTGTGGCCGGGGGCGATGACGATCGTGGAGTGGTCTTGGCTGCCGGAGACTTCCTCTTGGCCTTTGCTGGCATCGTTCTTGCTCCACGCTGTCAACGGCCTAGCTTATAAGCTAGTGCCTTTTCGATCCGCCCAGCAGCGACCCCAAAACGCCGCGCACGATTTCGCGGCCCACACTGCTGCCGATAGTGCGTGCTGCGCTCTTGGCCATTGCCTGCCCGAGGGTATCGCCTCGGCGTCCCCCACCGCCGCCGAGACCGAGAGATTCAAGCGACGGAAGGTTCGTGTACCAGGGCTGCGTCTGCCCCTGTGGTTGCGTACTGCCGGAGACCGGCTGCCCCGCCCGTGCCTTTAGAATCTCGTACGCTGACTCGCGATCGACCGCGTTCTCGTAGACGCCAGCGACGAGCGACGACTTCATTAGTTCGGCACGTTGTTCGGGCGTGATGGGTCCGATCTGACCACGCGGGGGCGCCACCATCGCGCGTTCTACCACTCCGGGTGTGCCCTTTTCGTCCAGGAACGATATCAACGCCTCGCCGACTTCGAGTTCGGTGATGGTCTTCTCCACAACGAGCTTCGGATTCGTTCGAAACGTCTGCGCAGCCGCCTGCACGGCCTTCTGGTCTTTTGGAGTAAAGGCACGCAGGGCGTGCTGCACGCGATTTCCGAGCTGTCCGAGAACTGCTTCCGGAATATCGAGCGGATTCTGCGAGACGAAGTAGACGCCGACGCCCTTCGATCGCACCAGCCGCACCACTTGCGTGACCTTGTTGGCGACCACTGCGGCCAGATCGGTGAACAACAGATGCGCTTCGTCAAAGAAGAAAACCAACTTCGGCTTATCGGGATCGCCCACCTCGGGGAGCTTCTCGAAGAGATCGGTCAGCAGCCACAAAAGTAGCGTTGCGTAGACGCGCGGCGAGCGAATCAGCTTGTCAGAGGCGAGGATGTTCACCACGCCGCGTCCGTTGCTGTCGGTCTGCATCAGGTCGTCAATGTTCAGCGCCGGCTCGCCGAAGAACTTGTCGCCGCCTTCTTGTCCGAGCGTGACCAGCCCGCGCTGTATCGCTCCCACACTGGCCGCGGAAATGTTGCCATACTCGGTCTGCAACGCTCGCGCCTGTTCGCCGACATATTGCAGCACGGCTTGAAGGTCTTTGAGATCGAGCAGGAGCAGTTGATGGTCGTCGGCAATCTTGAAGACCAGCGAGAGCACTCCGGTCTGCGTGTCGTTCAGGTTGAGAAGCCGGCTGAAAAGCAACGGCCCCATTTCGCTTACGGTCGCACGCACCGGGTGACCCTGTTCACCGAAGACGTCCCAGAAGGTAACGGGCGAAGCTTCGAACTGGAAGCCCTCGAGCTTCATCTTCTTCACACGCTCGGCAATCTTTGGATTGTCCTTGCCCGGTTGGCTGATGCCCGAAAGGTCGCCCTTAACATCGGCGGCGAAGACCGGCACGCCGATACGGCTGAAGGCCTCAGCCATGACCTGCAGGGTGACCGTTTTTCCAGTGCCGGTCGCGCCCGTCACGAGTCCGTGACGGTTCGCCATCTGGGGAAGCAGATATTGCGGTTCTTTACCCTGAGCGATGAGCAGCGGCTCGGCCATCGATTGCCTCTTTGGATTTGTTCGCCGGCGAGTGCGGGTGGTTACGCCGGTTCGATTGTCTCGATTCTAATACGATACTTGAGGCGCGAAACCGCCTCGATGGGCAGCTATGTGAACGACCCTCCCCGAAGTTGTAGGCTGGCCGCAACATAGCCGTCCCCAAAGGGTTTATCCTGCTTACTTCACGCTCCGGTATTCATTTACAGTAGGAGAGGCATTTTTGGGCAGCTTTTGGGGGAAGGTTTGCGCGTTCTTGGTCTGATCCTCGCATTATTGGCAATCTTGGGAATGGCGGCAGCCTGTGGCGGCGGTTCCGGCAGCAGCTCGATCAAAGCAGTAAGCGTTAGTTGCACACCCACCTCGATGCAGTCGGGTCAGACCAGCCAATGCACCGCGACGGTCACCGGCTCAGGCAGTTTCAATGATGCGGTTTCGTGGGGAACGAGCGCGGGCACGGTCGACCAGAACGGTTTCTTCACCGCACAATCCGTCAACACGAGTACCAACGTCACGGTCACGGCGACGTCGATCCAAACCACGACCCTAAGTGGCAGCGCTACCGTGACCGTCACACCATTAACAGCCATCAGCGTGAGTTGCACCCCAGCAACGATCCAGTCGCGACAGAACAGCCAGTGCACAGCCTTCGCGAACGGAAGCGCCACCAATGCGGTGAACTGGAGCACCAACCGAGGAGTAATTTCTGCATCGGGTGGTTATACAGCGTCGAATGTCACTTCGAGCACTGCGGCGACCATTAGCGCTGTGACTCAGGTCGGCAATGCCTCTGGATCAACCACCATCACCATCAACGTCAACAATACGGTGGCGCTCACCGTCGACGGCGGCCCGATCGTCAACGGAGCTTCGATCAGTTATGCCAATGGTGTGTACACGACGGTGACGGCCTGCGTGCCGAATACCACCACGTGCGCTACGGTCGATCATGTGCTTGTGGATACTGGTTCGGCCGGTTTTCGTGTGTTGTCGTCGGCGCTCGGCAGCCTTGCCCTGCCTGGACAGGATGCTTCGGATGGCAATCCGATGGCCGAGTGTTATATCGCGCCGACCGGATACGCGTGGGGTCCGGTGGCACTCGCGTCAGTCCAGGTTACGGGCGAGATCGCCGCTTCCGTTCCAGTGGAAGTGATTGCACCGTCCAATTTCCCCGCAGCGCCGGCGAGTTGCACCGCGCAAACCTCCGCTGGCGCGCTGAACACGGTGAACACCCTCAAGGCAAAAGGTATTTTGGGGATTGGCGTATTCCTGCAGGACTGCGGCGGCACATGCGCAATGGCTCCCCAGCAGACTTACTACAGTTGCCCGGCGTCGGGATGCGCTCCGATCGCAGTCGCCACTACGCAGCAGGTTACGAATCCGGTTTCGGCGTTTCCCAGCGACAACAATGGCAGCCAGATCGCATTTCCGCCGGTATCCGCGGGTGGTTCTGCAGCCGCGCAGGGCACTCTCATTTTCGGGATCGGTACGCAACCGAACAACGGACTCAATGGCGCGACGGTCTATGCCGTAAACGCTGTGGGCGGCAGCGCGGGAACGTTCACATCCACCTACAGCGGCACAGCGTATCCCGGAGTGGTCAGCAGCGGAGCCGATGCGAATTACTTTTTGACGACGGCGATTATGGGATTTCCTGCGTGCAACACGACGGGCTATTACTGCCCCGCCTCGCAGCAGACGGTATCGGTGACCAATACCGGCACGAACGGCACCAGCGGAACCGTTACACTCACCGTCGACAACGGCGACAGTCTTTTCAGCTCAGGGAATTTTGCTTTCTCGAGTCTCGCAGGGCCGGGAGGAACTCGGACATCCGGCTTCGTCTTCGGCATGCCGTTCTTTTACGGACGGAATGTGTTCACCGCGCTTAACGGCGCCAACACACCGGGCGGAACGGGGCCGTATTTCGCATACTGAGCAATGAACCTGTTGGACGATTGTGCGGTGAAAGACCTGCGGTTCATCAGCACGCAGCAGTAAGGGCCTACTGTAGCTTGCTCGCCAGTGCCCGTAAAGCTTCTTCCGTGGTCGAGTACTTCCCCAGCCATTCCGATTCGCCGTGCATCTGACGAATGACCTGGTGAACTTCCTTTTCTTTCACGATCCACGCTCGCTGACCGTGTGGAAGGCCCTGTACTTCATAGCCAATCGTGCCGCGCTTAAGAGGACCCAGTGAGTTGCGAACACTGCGCTTGTCGTCGATCAACACAGCCTTGAGGCTTCCGACTTTAACGCTGCGCACCGGAGTGGGAACTTCGGAGGGGGGAACGATCGAGAATCGGGATGGATTCGGCATGGCGCACCTCGTTGTGGAGGCTAGCAGGATTCCGCGCATCTGTCCGCAATCTTTTAAAGTGGCAAATAAATGGAGGTATGGGGCAGGAAACGCGCCAATTAATTCAAGTCGATCTCTCAGGCCGATCTGCCGCAGGGTTCGCAAGGGAAAAGTACAAGGCCATTCTCACCCAGTTGCAGAGCGACCTCGACTAGCTTCATCCCGGCCAGGCCCTGAAGATTCCATTCACTGAGTTGTCCGCCACTAAGGGAACATCCGTTCAGCCCTGAATCGCGCCGCGCGCATCAAGGGGATTGGACGTGGCCGGGTCGAGCGATAACGACCATTTCTACGTCTGGGTGCCTGAGCACAAGTCGACATGAGAAGGCTAGCGGTCGAGTTCAGAGTGTTTGGGTGGTTCGCCCGGGGCGGCTCGTGGTGCAAAACCTAATCGGAGTAGACGACCGTACCGGCAACGATCGTGGCAATCACCTTCCCGGTGAAGCTCCAGCCGTCGTAGGGAGTGTTGCGCGATTTGGAGCGCGACTGCGAGAGATCATACGTCCATTTCTTCTTGGGATCGAAGATAGTTACATTGGCGAGTGCTCCGGGTGCAAGCGTGCCACCTTGGAGCGAAAAGACACGCGCCGGACCCGACGAGAGCAACTCTACAATACGCCAGAGTGGCAACTGGAAATGATGATGCAGCACCGTAACGGCGATGGGCAGCGCAGTTTCAAGTCCGATGATTCCCATGGAAGCGCGCTCGAATTCCACTTGCTTCTCATGGAAGGCGTGCGGTGCGTGGTCGGTGGCGATGGCGTCGACGGTGCCGTCCACGATGCCCGCGATCATGGCGTCGCGGTCCGCGACAGAACGCAGCGGCGGATTCATCTTGTAGTGCGTATCGAACTCGCCGACATTCTCGTCGATGAGGGTGAAGTGGTGCGGCGTGATCTCGGTGGTAGCTCGAATGCGAGCCTTTTTCGCCTGGCGTACTGCCTCCATAGCCTCGGCAGTTGAGATGTGGGCGACGTGAATGTGTGCGCCGGTTTCCCGAGCTAGCGCGATGTCACGTCTAACAATGTCGGACTCGGCGGCGTTGGGCATGCCGCGCAGGCCCAGACGGAACGAGGTCGGACCCAGGTTCATCGAGCAGCCAGCGGTTCGGTGCGAGTCTTCAGCATGTTGGACGACGGGCAGATTGAGACGTGCTCCTTCGCGCAGAGCATCACGCATGATTGCGTCTTCGAGAATGGGCTTACCATCGTCGCTGACAGCGACGGCTCCGGCCTGCTCTAAGGCCGCGAAGTCGGTAAGCCTCTCGCCTAGGCTGCCAACAGTCGCGGCAGCGATGGGAAACAGGCGTACGACTGCGCCGCGTTCGGGCGCCTGCATCCAGCGTGTGATTTGAACCGAGTCGTTCACCGGGCTGGTGTTAGGCATGGCGCAGACCGCGGTAAATCCACCTGCGGCAGCCGCGGCCGTTCCGGTCGCGATGGTCTCTTTGTGCGACTGGCCGGGCTCGCGCAGATGGACATGCAGATCGATGAAGCCAGGAGCGACGATACGGCCTTTGGCGTCGATGGTCTCGCGCGCGGAAGCTTTCAGCACACCGGGCGCAGCCAGCTCGGCCACCCGACCCTCGCGCAGCAGCACGTCCATGTCGCGATCCATGCCGCTGGAAGGGTCGATGACTCGGCCACCGGTGATGAGCAGCGTGTTGGTTTTGGCGCTCATCGTGCTCCCTTCATTACGGTGGAGAGAATCGCCATGCGGATTTTGACTCCATTGGCGACTTGCTCGTGAACGCGCGACTGTGGCCCGTCGGCCACCTCATTGGCGAGCTCGAGGCCCCGCACGATCGGTCCAGGATGCATGACGATGGCGTCGGGCTTTGCGAGTTTCATGCGGTGTGGGGTGATCTGGAATTCCGCGATGTAATCATCAAGACTGATGTGGTGCCCGGAGAGCCGTTCTTTCTGGATGCGCAGCGACATGACGACGTCTGCGCCGCGTAAAGCCGCGTCGAGATTGTGGCACGCCATCACTCCAGGCGCGATGGTTGCGGCAACATCCGGAACAAGATCGGGTGGTCCGCAGAAGATGACTTCCGCTCCGAACTTCGATAGAAGCAACGCATTAGAGCGGGCTACGCGGCTGTGAAAGACATCGCCGACGATCACCACGCGTAGGCCCTTCAGCCCCGCCTTATGGTGGGTGATGGTGAGTGCGTCGAGCAGCGCCTGCGAAGGATGCTGATGCAGTCCATCGCCCGCGTTGACGATGGGCACGGGCACGAAGCGCGACAGCAGGTACGGTGCACCGCTGTTCGGGTGGCGTATCACGATGACGTCGGCACCAAGGGAAGTCACCGTCCATCCAGTGTCGATGAGTGACTCACCTTTTTCGATGCTGGATGACGCAGCCGTGATCAGGGCTGTTGTCCCACCCAAAGCTTTGGCGGCGAACTCGAACGAGGTTCGTGTGCGTGTAGAAGGCTCGTAGAACAGCAGCACGACCCGCCTGCCGCGCAGGAGTTGCGGTGGACGCTTGGGATCCATGCGCCGCGCCAGCTTTAGAATGGATTCGATTTCGGGGACAGTCAGTTGGTCAGTGCCGAGGATGGAACGCGCGTGCGCCTTCATTGCCCCTCGGGTCGGTGCTCGGCGAGCAGCACCTTTTCGGCGCCGTCGGTCTCCAGGAACTTGACTTCGATGATCTCGTTGTCGGCGGTTTGCACCTTGCGGCCTACGAACGCGGCCTCGATGGGCAGCTCGCGGTGGCCGCGGTCGATCAGCACGAGAAGCTGGATGCGGCGCGGGCGTCCGTGGTCGAACAGGGCGTCGAGCGCAGCGCGCGTGGTGCGGCCAGTGTACAGCACATCGTCAACCAGGATGATGTTTTTGTCCTGGATGTCGAACTCCATCTGTTGCGGACGTACTTCAGGACGATGCCCGACCGTGGAGAGGTCGTCGCGATAGAGCGTAATGTCGAGCGTGCCAACAGGAACCGGAATTTTTTCGATGCGCCCCAGGATCTTAGCAAGGCGTTCGGCCAGGGGGACACCCCGACGCTTGATGCCAACTAGTCCGAGATTGTCGACGCCGTTATTTTTCTCGACGATCTCGTGTGCGAGACGAACGATTGTGCGCTCGATCTCGGAGGCAGACATGATCTGCCCCTTTTCGCGCAGATGATTGGGCCTGGTTGAGGGCTTGGACATTCCCTACGGATGATACGAAATGGGTGCATACAGGGGCAAATGCAGTACACAGGAACGTGACTCAAGATACGTACCATGGTGGCGCCGCCTGTTCCTGCCATGTGGCTAAAGCTACGGACTATTCGCTCTCGAAGCGGAAGAAGTCGGCTCCGGAGAATTTCATCAGGCGCGCCTTGCCGTCGGCGAGGAAATGAAACTCCACGCGCTCTGGATTGGGCGCGTCCTCCGTGGGCCGAAACTCGTACTCACCGATACGCTCTAGCATGGTCTCGCCGTCCGCACACAACTCCCCCTTAATGACGAAGATGTCGGTTTGGGTACCTTCGAAGCCTCCAGCTCCCAGGTACGTCCCCGCCAGAGCTGCATATTCGGGCGGAGCAGAGAAGCTCTTAGGCCCGTTGTATCGCGAATTCGCGTACCAGCCTCTGCCGTAGATCAGCTCGATCACAGGCGCCGGTTTGGGTTTCTCACTGTCCGGCTTGCCGGCTGCCTCGTTTTTCGCCCTGCCGAACACAAAGAGGTAGCGCGAGAGATGGGGATCGGCGGCAGCGAAGTGGTCTCCACTCGTGTGCTGCAGTTCGATTCTCTGGCCCTGCACCACCGCCGCCAGGCTATTGTCGCCGGTGATTTCGATCGTCTTGCCGTCGGGCGAGGTGTACGTACCGGCGTAGTCTGCAGCGTTTTTCACGACTTTCGCATCCGCGACTTCAGGCGCTGCCAAAGCGGTCTTGCCCGCCGCCGAACCAGCCATCAACTGTACGGCGTACTTAGCCACCGGAACCGGGCGATATCCCTGTTGGGCATTGATCGATGCGAATGCACCGGCTCCGGCGTCCAGGTCCATGTTCAGGGCAGACATGAATGATGCCATGCCGCCGGTATGGCGAAGGATGGTGTGTCCGTCAACTGTCTCGATCGCGATCCCATAACCAGAACTGGCGTCGGGCCCGAAGTCGGGCGCCTTGACCCAAGGTTTGCTCATGAGTGCAAAACTATTGGGCGAAACGATGCGCGCATTGGGAGCCTGTCCACGATTGAGCAGCATCTGCAGGTAGAGCGTCATATCGCCAGGAGTTGAGGCGATGCTTCCAGCGGCATTGTTGAATTGCAGGTTGGCGGCGGCTGCGAGCCGGCCAAAGCGCGGGTAAGGAAGATCTTCGTAATACGCCACCCAGCTTTCTGCGGTGCGCGGGCGAAGGTCGTTCGTAATAACAGCGACAGTGGCCCGCATGCCAACGGGATCCAATATGCGCGCCTCAATTGCCGCGGCCCAGGAGCGGTGATCTAGGACCTCGATAAGGTTCCCCAGGATGTCGAACCCGAGGTTGCAGTAATAGAAGCGCTCGCCGGGCTTCCACGCTTGTCGATAGCGAGTAGCAGGGTCGGAAGGAATCAGTTGCAGCGCATCAGGCAGGCCGGAGCTATGCGTCAGCAGATCGTGGGCCGAGATCGGGCCGTATGTCGTGACAATCGGCAGCCACGGCAGGTACTCGAGCACCGGCCTGTGGAGGTCGAGTTTGCCCTCCTCATGCAACTGCAAGCACACCAGCGCGACGAATGACTTGGTGATCGAGCCGATATGGAAGAGCATGTTTGGCTCAACCGGCATCTTGAGACCGGGATTGCTGAATCCGTAGCTGGCTACGCGAACGGTCCCGGCACGATTGGCCGTGCCGAGCGTCAGCCCGGGTGAGTTCATCGCTTTCATGTAGGTCTCGATGAACTGATCGAGCGCCCGATCGACCGGTGTGCGCGCCGAACTTGACGTTTGCGTTTGTGCCGCTTCGACGACTAGAAACGATCCGGCGGTGAGAGCGGCCGCGGTGCGCGCGGAGGTGGCGAGGAAGTTGCGACGAGTGATGGGCATAGTGATCGAGTGTAGTGTAGACGGTGGAATCTTACACAGTCTGGATTCGGGACGGGATCTAAGATGGCAAAAAATGACCCCATCGAGCGCGCGCTCAACCGGCTAAGCGAGCTGCGTCACGCCGAGCCATCCGATATTGTGACTGCAGAATTGCGTGAGTTCCTGCGCAATCGCAGCAACCTGGTCGTCGCCAAGGCAGCGGTGGTTGTCCGCGAGCTCAGAATCAATGCCCCGATACCCGATCTGGTGGCCGCATTCAGCAGATTCATGGCCGACGCGCCGCGACTGGACAAACGCTGCGCAGCGCTCACCGAAATCACTAGCACACTGCATGAGCTGGACTACGTCGAGCCGAAACCGTACCTGGCCGGAATCAAGCATGTGCAGCGCGAAGGATCCTACGGCCCTCCGGTTGACGAAGCTGCGAAGCTGCGCGCAGTGAGCGCGCAAGGGTTGCTTCGAACGCGTCATGCCGATCGATTGTCGGAAGCCGTACAGTTGCTGGTCGATCATGAACCCGCCGCAAGAATCGGCGCGATCCGAGCGCTCGGTGTGAACGGAGGCGAAGCTGGAGTCCTGTTGCTCCGATTTAAGGTGTTGACCGGAGATACCGAGCCAGCCGTGTTGGCCGAGTGTTTCTCCGCATTGCTTGCAGCCTCGCCTGACACGTCAGTTGCATTCGTAGCGAAGTACATTGACGCAGGTGACGAAGCTACTGCAGAAAGTGCGATGCTCGCACTCGGTGAGTCGCGCCTGCTGGCGGCGCATGCAGTCCTGAGGGAGAAATGGAACCGCACGGTCCTGATGCCAGTGAAGAAGGCGTTGCTGGCGGCGATGGCGGTGTCGAAGCGGGAAGATGCAATCGCGTTTCTCGTGTCGCTGGTCGAATCAGCCAACGCCCAAACCGCAGCGGCTGCCGTCGAAGCACTTGGCATATATCGCCATAATGAACGGGTTAGCAAATCTGTGCGTACCGCGGCGCTGACTCGCAAGGAGAAGGCGATCCTCGAAGCGTTTCGCGGCAGCTTCGGTAGCTGAGTGCTCTAGCTTAGCTCTAGCCTAACTAAGTTCCTCATGATTCGGAGGCTCACAACGGCTCATGAAAAGTCCGTAATCAAGCAATTACCGTTTAACCTCGATTTTGTACCGTTCGATGGTCCTTTTCGAGGGAGCTAAGCTAGAGCACGTCTCGCCGCCTCGCGAACATCGCCGCGCCAATCGCGCCTCCGGCAGCGCTGAAGACGACGAAGGCGATGGCCATCACGACCAGAGTGAGCACGAAGAAGGTCGCCAGTCCCTGCGGTGTGTTCAGGTTGTTCATAAACTGGCGCAGAATGTCCTGGGCTCGCGGGTCGGGATTGGCGCCGATCGACTTCTCCATCTGTTCCTCTAGCGTCGTGCGAAATTCCTGGCTATTTTTGGCGAACTGAAATACCAACCAGAAAGTGAATGCCACGAAGCCGACTACGCCCGAAACGGCTCCGATGCGCATACCCATGCCGGGGGTTACATGCGCCCCGGGCAGGCGTCGCTGATAGAGAAAGACAGCGAAGGCGCCGGCACCCAGCAGCCACAGACAACAAGCACGATAAATGACAGGGGTGGCGCAGAGCACAGCCGCGAGCAGGCCGGAGAGAATCGCACCTTTCCAAGCCGCGTCCCACTGGATTGCTTGCAGATGATAAGCAGGTGCAGGAGCCCATGACGTTGGCGGTGCAACCTGCTGCGCATCGGGAGTCAGCGGAGCCGGCTCAGTCCCTTCCTCAGGCGAGGCAACACGAATCTGTGGCGCGCCACAATGCGGACAGAAGGGCAGCATCTCGTCGATGGAAGTCTGGCACTTGTAGCAGGGGTGTTCCACGAACCTTGAAGGTAACAGGTGACAGAGGCCAGTGGCTAGTGGTCAGTGGCTCGAGACAACGAACTTAGCTTGGCTTCAAACTCTCACGAGGATCGAGGTCTGGTTTCCGAAACTTAGCTGCCAATTACCGTGCGCACGACTTCCGGAACTACAGTCTTCACGATCTCAGGCACGACCATCGACGCGATCCAGGCTGCGAAGACGGCGACCGGTACGGCCAGCGTGAGGCCGAGCCAATGACGCTGAGCGAATTCTGAGACTGCGCTAAACATATCGCATCCTGCCTTTCGGGTACGCTGAACTACAGCGTGCTCTCCTTCCCGTGAATCTGAATGAGCACCGTGCCGAAGCTCGTTCCAGAGCCGTCGGGCTTAATCGCGACCAGGTGCTGATTGTGTTCCGTTCCGGTCTTCAGTTCCCACCCAGGCCCCTTGCCATTTCCGCAGCTAACTGGCTTGTCGCCTTCGTCATTGTTCCAGTCGCCGCTAGGGTGGTCGCCGTTACCACCCGTACCTTTGCACACGAGAACATTGCCAAATGTCTTCAGCTTGTCGAGATAGAAGTCCTTCACTTTCTCCGGCGAGTCGGGACTGACGTATTCGTTCGCGACGACCTTGACCCCGAACCCCAAGGCTGAGATATTTACGTTGGCACGGTGCTGGTTATCGCCCTCCGCAGGCCGAGGCGTTGCACCTGGATAAACGGGAATACCGTTATCCGTGGAAGTCTGACTGGTGTCGACCTTGAGATTCGCCAGCGGGGTTTGGATATCGACCTTCTTAGCTTCCTTGTTCTTGTCGTCTACGTGAATTGAGCACGCAGTCAGCAGCATGGTGAGGAGAAGGGTTGCTGGGACTGCGGGAGACACTCGTAACAGGGATTTCATTGCGATCCTCCAGTCGATCGTTGTGCGGGCGCGTTGAGCCCGGCGCCGCGGGCCGCGATGTTAGGAATGGTCACCGGCAAGTGGCCGGTTATGGGGATCTCGCCAAACATCGCTCTCACCGCGCTGATTTCTGAGACGTTCATATTGGAAAACGTACACATGTACGTTTGTATCTCCGGGAACTGCGTTGCAATATACGGCGTTCCCAGGGCGACGACCGCAGTCTTCGTGGCCGCCGCCTGCAGAAGGCTTTCGAGCAGGTTGGCCGAGGCGCTCTGCACGGCCACGCTATTACCGCCGCCCGCTGCTCCGGCAACAACTTTGCCCGAAACCGGCACTTCGTAAATCGCGACAATAACTTTCTGCGCCGTGTCGACCGCGCTCATCACCGGCGATTTCAGGCCGTCGGCGGTGCGCGGATCGATGTACATTACATGCGCATCGGGAATCCGGCTGCGAAACTCCTCGTCGAGTAACCGGCCCGAGTCGGAGCGACTATCGTCGGTGAATATCAGCACCAGGACACGGCCTGGCGTGCCCTCTGCAGATTGATACGCAGCAGGTCCAGGATTGGTTCCCCTCGGCAAACGTTGCAGAGGAAGAACTTGCTTGTTGTCCCGCACGAGGGTGACGGCGCGATTGGCGATTTTTTGCGCCGCAAGAAGGCTCTCGGGCCTGGCGACGATTTGATTCACCGCGTTGATGTCGATCAGTCGCGCCTTGTTGAGGCCGACCGATGCTTTAGCACGCAGGATCTTCAGCACCGACTGATTGATACGTGACTCCGGGATCTCGCCGTTGCGAACTGCGTTGAGTACGCCGTTGTATGCCGAGTCGATATCAGCCGGAAGCAGGAGCATGTCATTACCGGCCTTCACTGCCTCGACCGCCGCCTGACCAGAAGCAGCCACACCAGCCTCAGAGAACATCCTCATCAGTCCGGCCATCTGCAGTGCGTCGGTAACCACCAGACCCTGGAAGTTGAGTTGCTCCTTCAGTAATCCCGTTATGATCGGCGGCGAGATGGAAGCGACGCGCTTGGGATCAGGATCGAGCGCTAGAACCGAAACGTGCGCGACGAGTACAGCGTCGACTCCCGCTTTGGTCGCGGCCTGGAACGGTGGAAGTTCAACTCTATCGAGCCGTGCGCGGTCGGCGGATATGACGGGCACCGCAAGGTGCGAGTCGACATCCGTGTCGCCGTGACCGGGAAAATGCTTGGCGGTGGTCAGCATTCCATACTCATGCGCACCCTCAATGTAGGCAGCGGCCATCTGACCGACAAGCGTTGGATCTTCCCCGAACGAACGTGTGTTGATCACCGGGTTGTCGGGGTTGGAATTCACATCGACATCGGGGAACCAGTTCCACTGCACTCCGATGGCCCGGGCTTCCATGGCGGTGATGCGGCCCGATTCCCGCGCGAACTCGACATTACCCGCTGCGCCGAATGCCATGGCGTGCGGAAACCCCGTGACCTCGTTCAGGCGCATGCCCAGGCCGCGCTCAAAATCGGCGCCAAACAGCAGAGGAAATTCAGAATCCTTCTGTAGGTGGTTCGTGACCATGGCGGCTTCGAGCGGCTCGTTTTTGTAGAGGAAGCCGTCGATGTATTCGACCGTTAATCCGAATCCGCCAAGGTGGTATTTGCGCATGGCGTCACGCAGCGCAATGTACTCAGGACTGTTGACGTTCAAAAACTGCGCATGCGACCAGACTATGAACATCTGGCCGACCTTCTGCTCCAGTGACATCTTCTTCAACGTTCTTTGCGCCCACTTCTCGCCAGCTTTGTCGAGATGAACCGGGCCGGGTTTCTGAAAGGCAGGCTTGCTGGCACTCAAAGCGCCGAGGACCGTGACTACGGCAAAGGCCAACAGAAGAAGAGTGTGGCGAAGCATCAATGGGAGACGATAGCACGAAGATGCCCGCCGAAGGTCCGGTGCCAGATAACATCGGACGGCGTGCATTACTCCCTGAAGCGTTCTGTGATCAAGGCATTTGCTCGCTTGCGAATCTCCGGATCACCGCCAAACCCTTCGAGCCATGTGACGTCTGGCTCCCGGCGGAACCATGTCATCTGCCGCTTGGCGTAGTTGCGGTGGCCTTGCTGCGCAGCGGCCATGGCCTGGTTGAGTGTTAGTACGCCGCGAAGATACTCGAGCGCCTGCTTATAGCCCAGCGAATGTATCGGCGCTATGCTCCGGCCATCGCCGTAGCGCTCCAGCAGCGAGCGCGTCTCCACAACGAGGCCATCGTCGAACATTTGTTTCGCGCGCTGATTAATGCGTTCGTAGAGCTGCTCGCGAGGCGGGTTGAGTCCGATACGTAGGATGCGAAACCCGGCCAGCGGATCGCGTCCGCGCTCGCGCCAGAGGTCGCTCATCGGTCCGCGTGCTGTAAGACAAACCTCAATCGCCCGCACGAGCTTGGGTATGTCATTCGCGTGGATCTTCGCCGCCGCCGCCGAATCAAGCCTGCCAAGAATCCGATGCAGATGTTTCGATCCGCGTTCGGCGGCGCGAGACCGCAGGCGTTCGCGCACCTCATCCGAGCGCTGCGGCCCAGGAAACAAACCTTCCAGCAGCGCACGGAGGTACAAGCCGGTACCCCCTACCACGATCGGCAGATGACCCCGCTTAGAAATTTCCCCGATAGCCACCCGCGCCTGACGCGCATATTCGCCCGCGGTAAACGCCTCGCCAGGTGCAGCAACATCGATCAGATGATGGGGAATCCGGGTGCGCTCTTCGCGTGACGGCTTCGCGGTACCGATTTCGAAGTGACGATAAACCGCAACCGAATCACAGCTAGCGATCTCCCCTGAGAATCGCTCCGCAAGTTGAATTGCCAGTGCCGACTTGCCGGATGCTGTCGGGCCGAGAATGACAACTAGAAGCGGATCACGGGAGGTTTGCGAGTCGCAGGCCATTCACCGCGCGCCCCAGGGAATCGTGTTGCCGAATCGCAGGAAGCTAATCAGCAGAAGCAACAGGGCGATCCCAAGCAATCCGACGAGCTTGATGCGCTCGTGCGACTTCTGGCGCTCACACCATGCAGGAGACTTCGACCGCGAATCGCGGGCAGACGGCAGTTCGGCGTTCACAGCACCATTTTACGCGGTGGCTACTGGATATCGCCCTTGGCGGGGTTGTAATAGAAGTGGAAACGCAGCGCCAGATAGGGTCCGTGAAACTCGCTGGGCAGCGGCGCAAACGGATTCGACGCCGTAATTCCGCCCCATGCCGCTCGATCAAGCGAGACATCGCCCGACGGTGACGTGATCCTCATTCCCGCAACTTTGCCATCGGGCAAAATCGCGAACTCAATCGACACCTTTCCGCGTTCGAGCAGCGGTGGCCGCGCAGCCTCAGGGATCAGGTTGTACCAGTTCATGCGGACGGCTTGCAGCACGCGCGAAAGATACGGTCCGAAGTCGACTCCTTGCGTATCGCTCAGGACTTCGAGATTGCCTGCCGTTCGGGCGCTGCCGCCGCGGCCCGATCCATAGTCGCCACCGGCGCCTCCTCCGCCAAACGAGCCCGCCGACCGGCTGGGTCCCGCAGCGCGCGCCGCCGAAGCAATCTGCTGCCCGGCAGTCTGGTTCAGGGCCCGAAAATCAACGGTCGGTTTCTGGTCCAGTTGCTGCTGTTGCGGTAACGCAAGCTTTGGATTCTGTACCGGGGGCGGCACATTGTCCGCCTGCTGCGTCGGTTGCGGCGGCGCCTGGATGCCTTGCGGAGACGGCGGCGCTGCCTGCGGTGAGGGCTGTGCCTGCTGTCCCGGTGGCTTCGGCGGCCCCGCTTTGCGAAGTTCTTCGATGGTCTTCTGGTCTAGCTGCGGATGCCGGCTTTCCGCAATTCGATTCTTATCCGACAGCTTCGCGTCAGGCTTCACCTGTTTCGGAGGCGTCTGCTCGTCGGGCGGCATGTCGAGATACGTAAGCTGCTTGTCGCGCATCAGGTCAGCAGGATTGGCGATTACTACGCCCCTTATGCCGGGAAACAGCTTAGGTGAGAGCAGCAAAAATATGACCGCTAACAAGTGCACCGCAACTGAAATGACCGCGGCCTCGCGCCGATGGGCGCGCTCAAGATCATCTTCCAGTTGAATCAGAATGTGCGGAACAACGATTTCACCGCCGCTGCCGGTAGCTCCGCGCGGCTCGAGCGGGCGCTCGTCCCGAGGAGGAGTCCCGGTTGAAGTATTGGGCGGACTGACGATGGATGACATCCGTATGGATCAAGCCGGCTCGAGCTCAACCAGTTCGGCACCCCTCGAATCATGGGAGGTACACCCCTCCCCTCGACGGCCAACCATAGTAAACCCGGCAGGTTACAGCTAGTCTCTATTTTCTATTTTCGCACAATCGCCGCCCCCGGTTACTCACAAAGGTGGTAGACGACGTCCCGGAAACAGTTATTTACAGTTGTTTACACTGGTGGCATGAAGGCCGTCATCGTAGGCACCGCGGGTCATATTGACCATGGCAAAAGTGCGCTGGTACGAGCGCTCACCGGCACTGATCCCGACCGCCTGGAAGAAGAAAAACGGCGTGGTATCACGATCGATATCGGCTTCGCCAACCTCGATTTGATCGCGCCCTCGGGCGAAAAGCTGCGCCTGGGCTTCGTAGATGTCCCGGGGCATGAACGCTTTGTGCGCAACATGCTGGCCGGAATCGGCGGCATCGATCTGGTGCTGCTGATAATTGCAGCCGACGAGTCCGTAAAACCGCAAACGAAGGAGCACTTCGACATTTGCCGTCTGCTGTCGGTGCAGCGCGGTATGACCGTGATCACCAAGGCAGATCTCGTTGACGCGGAGACGCTCGAAGTCGTCCGCATGGAAGTCGCCGACTACCTACGCGGGTCGTTTCTGGACCCAGCAGGCACTCCGATCGTATCTGTCAGTTCGAAGACAGGCGCCGGCCTCGATGAGCTGAAGCGCGAGTTGGCGCGGCTGGCGGCCGAAGTTCCAGTGAAGGACGCCAGTGCGGCTTTCCGCTTGCCCATCGATCGCGTGTTCTCAAGGAAGGGCTTCGGCACGGTGGTGACCGGAACACTGATCTCTGGCAGCATTCGCAAGGATGAAGAGCTGGAGGTCCATCCCACTGGCAAGCGATTGCGCGTGCGCGGCGTGCAGGTTCACGGTGCCGCGCCGGAGAAAGCGATTGCCGGCCAGCGCACGGCATTGAATCTCGCAGGCGCTGAGACCGCGGAGCTCGCACGCGGCATGATGCTGACCCAAGCTGGATTGTTTCGTCTCGCCTGGCGCGTCAACGTGAAACTGAACCTGCTGCCTTCGGCTAAGCCACTGCGCGATGGTGCACGCGTCCATTTGCATGTGTACACCGCTGAGACGATCGCCAAAGTGCAGTTGTTAGGCACAAAGCAACTACAACCGGGCCAGTCAGAACTGGCTAGGCTCAAGCTCGATGACTCGATGCTGGTTCTCCCGGGCGACCGCTTCATCGTGCGGCAGTTTTCACCCGTCATCACCATCGGCGGGGGGGTCGTGCTGGACGCGTTGGAACCCGTGCGGCGCATGAAGGCAGAAGAGCGGCTGGCGTTCGTGCGTGCATTAGAGTCTGCTCCCGCGCCCGATATGCTAATGGCGCGAATTTCTCGCCGCCGCATTGATGGGTTGTCGCTTAGCGAGGCAGTTGCCGAAACAGGATGGTTGCCGTCGCGCGTTGATTCGACCACTGTTGAGTTAGCGGCCACCCGAAAGGTGTTGCGCTTCGCAGATGTGTTCGTGTCCTCCGATGCCGTGGCCAAACTGCGGGCTGAGATGAAAGAAACCGTCGACGCGTTCCACAAGGCGAATCCACTGGTAGCGGGCATAAGCCGCGAAGAGTTGCGCGAGAAAATGGGCGTTAGCCCCGAGGTCTTTCGCGGCGTGGAAGACTTGCTGGTGCGCGACAAGCAACTCGAAATGGCCGGAGAGTTGGTACACGCGACCGGTCATGGCGTCGTGCTCCGCGGTGATGAAGCTGAGTCGAAGAAACAAATCGAGGCGGCATTCGCGAACGCCGGATTGAAAGTACCGTTGCTGAAAGAGGTCCTGGCTTCGCTACCCATTGATACAGCCCGCGCGCAGAAGATCGTCACCCTCCTGCTGCGCGATCGCGTGCTCGTAAAAATCGGCGACGACTTGGTCTTCCACCGCGACGCACTCGAGGGTTTGCGTCAACTCGTCATCGCGCAGAAGAGCAAGACACCGAAGATGAATATCGTCGCTTTCAAGGACCTCATCGGCGTAACCCGCAAGTACGCCATTCCTCTTCTCGAGTACCTCGACCGTGAGCGCGTGACGCGCCGCGTCGGAGACGAGAGAGTAATCCTGTAGATCAAAGCTCGGTCAGATTTTCTCTTCCGGAAACTCCAAGTCCGCACCCAGCGGATCGGTCAGGCGGTTCGTTAAGTTGACCAGGCCAACCAGGACGTCGAGATCGACAATCTGTTCGTCGCTGAAGTGCTCCTTGAGCGTTTTGATGTCGGCGTCATGGATGTTGCGCAACTCGAGGGTAGGCTTCTCGGCGGATTTCAGTGCGGTCTGTTCTTTAGGAGAGAAACTGCCGTAACTCCCCGCTTTCAACTGTTGCCAATCCGATGCCTGCAGCCCAACTCGCTTCGACGAAGCGATATGATGCTGCATTCAATAGCGGCACGCATTGATCATGGAAACGCGGATATACACCATTTCGTACAGGCGGCGTTCGAGCGAGCGTCCCACACTGCCATAAAATGACAGAAAATTCTTCATCATCTCAGGGCGGTGGGCGAGAATTTTGTGCACGTTGTCGGGTTTGCCACGCAGCGTCTTCTCGTAGATTTCGCGGACCTCGGGAGTGGCCGCATCCGGTTCGACGTACGACACTCTGGCCATGAAACCTCCTGACGAAGCGCTCCTATAATAACTGTAGTTTTGCCGATTTTCTGCACCCCATCCCGTGATGGCCCTTCGCTTTGCACCTGATCGCTGAGGGCACGACAGAACCTTTCAGGAGACAACGTGGAAACATCGTACGTTCAGAGATGCCAGCACACGGCTTAAACTTTGCTTGAAAGTTTGACGGCGATTTGAACCGGGGTACTTGCGGCGAATTGACGAGATCGTCTAGCTTCTCTTGCTTCCTTGCCGCGATTGGGCGAAGTGCGTGTAAGACAGCACTACAATGCCGATAGCGAGGCCTACTAAGACCAGCTTTTGAGCAATAGCGGCGTTGCGGTATAGCTCAAATTGTAATGTGGACGTCCTGGGTTTAATCATGCACCGCACAAGGTCTCACCGATAATCCAGGGAAGCATGGTGAAGAAGATTCGCATCATCGGCGCCGGCCTAGCCGGAACGGAAGCTGCCTGGCAGTGCGCCCGACGCAGCGTTCCCGTCGATCTTTACGAGATGCGGCCCGTGCGCCAGACTCCCGCTCACCAGACCTCGCAATTTGCCGAGCTGGTGTGCTCCAACTCGCTGAAATCCGATACCGAAAACACTGCTCCCTGGTTACTGAAAGAAGAAATGCGGCATGCCCGCTCGCTACTCATGGAGATCGCCCGCCAGACTGCCGTTCCCGCCGGACACGCGCTGGCAGTCGATCGCGAGAAGTTCTCTGCGGCAGTCACCGCAGCTATCGAATGCCAGCCGCTCATCCGCGTCATTCGCGAAGAAGTCACCCGTATCGACGAGCACGACCGCATCACCATCGTCGCCACCGGGCCACTGACCTCCGACTCACTCACGAACGAGATTCTTCGCCTCAGCGCCAGCCAGCAGCTTTACTTCTACGACTCCATCAGCCCCATCGTTGAGGCCGATTCCATCGACCGCGACCGCGTCTACATGGCGGCCCGCTACGACAAGGGCACCGCCGACTACATCAACTGCCCGATGACGAAAGAGGAATACGACCGCTTCCTCGACGCCCTGCTCGAAGCCCAGTCGGTCGAAGCCAAGGACTGGGAGAACCTCAACTACTTCGAAGGCTGCCTGCCCATCGAGGAGATTGCCCGTCGTGGCCGCGACACCCTTCGCTTCGGCCCCATGAAGCCCGTTGGCCTTCGCGATCCCAAGACCGGGAAGATGCCATACGCCGTCGTCCAGTTACGCCAGGAGAACCTGCGCGCTGATTCCTACAATCTCGTCGGCTTCCAGAACCACCTCAAGTTCGGCGAGCAGGCACGCGTGCTGCGCCTTATCCCCGGCCTGGAAAATGCGAAGTTCCTCCGCTACGGCCAGATCCACCGCAACACCTACATCGACGGCCCCGCGCTGTTAACCGACACGCTGCAGATGAAGCTGCACCCCAACGTCCTTTTCGCCGGACAGATCTCCGGCGTCGAAGGTTACGTCGAATCCATCGCCACCGGGCTGCTCGCCGGCATTCACGCTGCTTCCCTCGCCGCCGGTAACCACCCAGTGCCTCCTCCCCGCGCCACCGCCTTCGGCGCGCTGGTCAACTACATCTGCCACGCCGAGGCAAAGAACTTTCAGCCGGCGAACATCACGTTTGATTTGTTGTTACCTCTGGATGAAGAGACACGGCGGCGGGTACGCGATAAGAAGCAGCGCCACAAAATGGTCTGCGACCGCGCCCTCACCGCGTTTGATCGCTGGCTGAATGCTCTGCCAGCCATTTTCGTACTGCCGACGAACGCGCCTACCTCAATGGACTAGCTGAGCTAGGTGTCAGCACTGTTGTGGCTACTCTAGTAGATGGCCGGCTTCGATAAACCGCTCATTGACGCTCGACTAGGGAACGGCGAGCAACCCAGCACCAGCGTTGCACTTAAAGATTGGCCTGGAAGAAAGGCGCCAATACCGACACAGCCTCATCGACGTACCTCGGCACATCATAGAGACTCCTGTGATTTGCGCCGTCTACGACATGGAGATTCTTCTTCGTGCTGGCGGCGCGCCTGTATAAGTCGTCGCTCCGCTTGCTTCCCGCCACGCTCCCGGCCACGATCTGCAGCGGCTGCGTAAGAAACGACTCCGCCATATGGAATGCGTCGTTGGTGATGATCTGGTTGAGGCTTCGCGCCGTTGCGAAACCCAGAGCGGTCGAAAACATGCACCGCGGTGTTGGGGGCATTTTCCTTGCGTAGCAGCGCCAGCGGCACAGCTGCCGTTCGAGCCCCGCCCGCACCAAAGTGCCAGAGATGACCATAGGTTGAATTTCCTGGGCCACGACCAGCTTATTTCGCCTTGGGCGCATTTCTCGCCCGCACTTTGATCCAGATGGGCGTCCCTACAAAGCCAAAGGCGTCGCGGATCTGGTTCTCCAGAAATCGCTGATAGGAGAAGTGCAGCTTGACCGCGCGGTCGGTGAAGAGGATGAAGGTCGGCGGAGACACCGCCGCTTGCGTCATGTAGAGAATGCGCACCCGCTTGGCGACAGGCACCGAGGCGCGCTCGAAGTCAACGTGCGCTAGAAAGCGATTCATCTCGCCGGTACCAATTCGTTTGCGGCGTTCCTTGGCGACCAGTTCGAGTCTCGAGAACAACTGGGAAACGTTTTTCCCGGTCGTTGCCGAGACAAAAACGATCGGAGCGTAGTTGAGGAACTTTAGTTGCCGCCTCGCCTGCTGCTCGAAGATCGTGGGATCGGCAGGCGGTTTGCCGTCGGTGCGGTCTCTAACCACCGCGTCCCACTTGTTGATGACGACGACGACCGACCGTCCGGCCTCGTGCGCGTATCCCGCAATGGTGGCGTCGCCCGCCGTGACGCCCTCGGTCGCGTCCATGACGATAAGCGCAACGTCGGCGGCCTCGAGGTGTTTGCGCGCCATCACGACCGAGAGCTTCTCCGCCATCAGCTCGGTCTTGCCCTTCCGCCGGATGCCGGCTGTGTCGATGAAGCGGTACGTCTGGCCGTCGCGCTCGACCAGCTCGTCCACCGCGTCGCGCGTGGTTCCGGCGATGGGAGAAACGATCGCGCGTCCCGTACCAGTCAGCGCGTTCAAAAGCGTCGACTTGCCGACATTGGGGCGTCCAATAATGGCGACCTTGGTTTCGAGCGGTGCAGGCTCTCCCTTCTCTTCGCTTTCGAATCCCTTGTCAGCGACTTCCGCGAGCGGCTCGTTGACCTCGGTCTCGGGCGGTGCTGGCATGAGCTTAAGCACGTGCTCCAGGAGCTCGGCGACGCCATTGCCCGTTTCTGCCGACACCGGCAGCAGGTCCTCGAGGCCGAGCCGATGGAACTCCTGTGCGTAGGGCTCGAGCTTGGGCGTATCGATCTTGTTGACCGCCAAAATCAGCGGCTTACCGGTGTGCTTCAGAAGCCGTGCGAGTTCAAGGTCGGGAGCAGCAAGTTCCGTGCGGCCGTCAACCACCATCACAATGACGTCGGCTTCGTCCAGCGCGATTCGCGCCTGGCGAAAAATCTCCGCCGGGATTAGTTCTTTCTCTTCCGGAATGATGCCGCCCGTATCGACGACCCGCAGCTTACGGCCTTCCCACTCGGCTGCGCCGTAGAGGCGGTCGCGGGTGATGCCGGGCTCGTCGCCAACGATCGCGCGCCGCGAGCCGACTAGGCGGTTGAAGAGCGTCGATTTGCCCACATTGGGCCGCCCGACAATAGCCAGCGTTCCACCGACGGGCAGGTCGCCCGAACCAGACTGGTTTCGGGATTCATACTTCACGCGGCGGGACATTCGACCAGGACGCTTTCGGCTGTGCAGGCGCAAACGACTATTATAGGGACATCATCCCTTTCGCCGTGTCTTCTCCATCAAAATCCGCGACTTCCTCTGCGACCTCGATCGCCAGTTCGGCGGCACGAATTCCCTCGCTGTATCAGTTCTTCGGTCCCGGAGGCGTGCTGGCGAAAACGCATCCCGCATATGAATTCCGGCGAAGCCAGTTGCAGATGGCAGAAGCCGTCGAACAGGCGCTCACCGAGAAGCGTCACCTCATCGTCGAAGCCGGCACGGGCACCGGAAAGACGCTGGCGTATCTACTGCCGGTGATCCGTTCCGGCAAGCGCGTGATCATCTCGACCGGCACCAAGACGCTGCAGGAGCAGCTTTTTCACAAAGATCTGCCATTCCTCGAGGCGCACCTGGGCGAATTGCGCGTGTGCTACATGAAGGGCCGAGCGAACTACCTGTGCCGCAAGAAGCTTTACGACCTGACCGACCAACCCGTCCTCAGCGGACTGGAAGAGATCAACCAGTTCAACATGATCAGCGAGTGGGAGAAGACAACAACTACCGGCGACCGCGCTGAGCTGGCAGAGATGCCCGAAAATAGCCAGCTCTGGTCGAAGCTCGATGCCCGCACCGATCGCTGTATCGGCGCCGAATGCCAGCAGTTCGATCGCTGCTTCATCACCGAGATGCGACGGCGTGCGGCGGAGAGCGACATCATCATCGTGAACCATCATCTCTTCTGCGCGGACTTGGCAATCAAGGCTGCACTGGATCGCGAGCCCGATTCGGGAGTATTGCCCGATGCCGGTGTCGTGGTATTCGACGAGGCGCACGAACTCGAAGATGTCGCGACCGACTACTTCGGTGTATCGGTGTCGAGTGTGCGCGTCGAGGAGCTGCTGCGCGACGTAGAAAATACACTGCGCCGGGCGAACCTTCCTCTAGCCCAGGCACTGGTGGCTTCGGCGAGGGTGCGCGAGCGCTCGCAATTCTTCTTTTCGCTGCTGCCCCCGGGTGAGGGTCGATTCGCGTTCGAAAACCGCGCAGATTTCCTGGAGGAAAACGGAGACGAATACATCGGCCTGCAGAACACGCTGATGCACCTTTACACCGCGCTGCAGTCGGTCGCCGAGAAGCCGGAAGAGGTGCACAACCTCTGCCGAAGGGTGGAGGAGCTGCGGGTACAACTCGGCTTCGTGATGGAGTCGAACCAGAAGAACACAGTGTTCTGGATCGAGCGTCGGGGCTCGCGCGGCGGACGTGGCGAGAGGCAAAACGTGTTCCTGCAGGCGACGCCGATTTCGGTATCTGACATTCTCCGGCAAACGCTATTCGATCAACTCGAGACCGCAGTGCTCACGTCTGCGACGCTGGCCGTTGGCGGAGGCTTCGAATACATCCGCGGCAGGCTTGGGCTGGAGCATGCGCGCGAGATGATCGTCCCGTCGCACTTTGACTATCCTCGCCAGGCGCTGTTGTACGTGCCTCCGGACTTGCCCGATCCGCGTGAACCCCAGTTTGTGGAACGAGCATCGCAGCGGGTAAGGAAGTTACTGGAAATCAGCCGCGGGCGGGCATTCTGCCTCTTTACCAGCTATGCGTTTATGAACCAGCTTTATGAGCGGCTGCTGGGCGAACTGGAGTTTCCCATGCTGCTGCAAGGCAGCGCGCCCAAGAATGCGCTGCTGGAGGAGTTCCGCGTGACGCCCAACTGCGTGCTGTTTGCAACGTCGTCGTTCTGGCAGGGCGTCGATGTGCAGGGCGAGCAGTTGAGCTGCGTCATCATCGACCGCTTACCGTTCGCGGTACCGAACGATCCTGTCGTCGCGGCGCGCATCAAGGCGATCGACGAAAACGGCGGCAATGCGTTCTTCGAGTACCAGGTGCCGAGTGCCGTGATCTCGCTCAAGCAGGGATTCGGCAGGCTCATTCGGTCGCTGCACGACCGCGGATTGCTGTGCCTGCTCGACAATCGGATTTTGAAGAAACAGTATGGGCGGGTGTTCCTGAGCAGCCTGCCGGATTATGCACGGACGACGGATATTCGGGCAGTGGGGAGGTTCTTTGGGGCTGAAGGAATTGGTAGTGGGTGAGGGTGCTGCCCCCTCCCGGCACGCTAATCCGGCGTTTTCCAGGGTTTATAAGACCCCGCCGCACGGCTGGTGCTACCCACCATTGCGCAGAGTCCTATTATGGGTTCGCGTTTCGCACTTTTAGCGTAGCCCAGATTCGCTCGAAACCCAACCCGTGGCGCTCTGGGCACGACCCACAGTGCTGTGTACACCCTGTAAAATAGACGTTTAGCCGCAACCCGCCGATTTGTGCATCTGCGGCCGAGACTCATGTACGAAGTAACCGTCGAAGACACATTTTCGTCCGGGCATTTCTTGCGCAACTATAAGGGCAAGTGCGAGAAGCCCCATGGACACAACTACAAGGTCCGGGTCACTCTGCGCGGTGAAACACTGGACCATGCAGGCCTGCTGCTAGACTTCAAAGACCTGAAGGAAGTACTGCGTCCCGTGGTTACGTATCTCGATCACCAGATGATCAACGAGCTCGAGCCCTTCATCGAGATGAATCCGTCGGCAGAGAATCTCGCCAAATACTTCTTCGACGAGACCAACAAGCACCTGAAGGGCGTAACCAACGGCCGGGTGTGGGTGAAGGACATCACAATCTGGGAAACGGACACCACGACCGCTACCTACAGCGAGTAATTCCCATGCAGATCATCGAGATTTACAAGTCGCTGCAGGGAGAGTCTTCCTATTCTGGCCTTCCCTGTGTCTTTGTGCGCACCGCGGGCTGCAATCTGCGCTGCGTCTGGTGCGACAGCGAGTACACCTTTAAAGGCGGCCACCGCCTGTCGCTCGACGAGGTCGAGCAGGAAGTGCGACGACTCTCTCCCGCCGGTGGGCTAGTCGAGATCACCGGCGGCGAACCCCTGCTGCAGGAGCGTGAAGTCGCTGCGCTGATGGAGAGGCTGCTGGCTGCGGGATATACGGTGTTGCTCGAAACCAGCGGAGAGCGGCTACTTGATAAAGTCCCCAACCAGGTCGTGAAGATTGTGGATGTGAAGTGTCCCCACTCCGGCGAAGGCGGGACATTTCGCGTCCAGAATCTGGAGCACCTTACGCCCCGCGACGAAGTCAAGTTCGTGGTAGCCAGCCGAACCGACTATGAATTCGCGCGCGACTTCATTCACGAACACGGATTGCATACGAACGGCGCCTCGGTGATCCTCTCGCCTGCGTTTCGCAAAGACGCGACCGGAAGCCGGGACGTATCGCATTGTTTACTCGATCCGCGTGAACTGGCTGAGTGGATGTTGACCGACGGGCTGAACGCGCGGTTGGGATTGCAGATCCACAAGTTCATCTGGGAGCCGTCACTGAAGGGCGTTTAACACGATTCATCGACAG
>Ga0306920_100001578_pt1 | contig 28392 bp, 29 predicted proteins | sample flu12Cox44000170_FD_204666 | JGI IMG/M metagenome (GOLD analysis project Ga0306920, IMG submission 204666) | Lab enrichment of tropical soil microbial communities from Luquillo Experimental Forest, Puerto Rico - flux4day.12C.oxic.44.000.170 (v2)... | ecosystem: Environmental > Terrestrial >... | reverse complement strand
TCTGCTGCAGCTGAACGGCCAGGGCTAGAAGCTGACGGCTCACCACTAATGGCGCGCCAGCCTTTCTCGCTGGCCGCCAGGGGAGCACCAACCGGCCAGAAAACTCCAATGCTAGCTATGAGTAGCCGCCTTGCTACGGTGGATCGCTGAGAAAGGCCCGAGGTTGTCGGCGACTCGCCGTCGCGCGACCGGGCCGCACGAAACCAAATGGGCGGCCAGAAAATGCGACGAACGTCTCGAACAGGTCACGTAACCCTGTGATATTCGTCATACGGATTTTCAGGCAGTTCCGGTGCTAGAGAGGCAGCTTCTTGGCAAAGTAGTGGCCCGACAGCGCCCAGCGTGCCTGGCGGCTGCGTCCTGAGCAGCTCGTCGCCCTGACCCGCGTCACGTCGTGTGCGCCGCTGCCCGCCCTTTCTGCTGGCGGCCAGCGCAATTGGGTGAAGCGAGCGCTTCGCGCGCCCCGACCAAGGGCACCATTTGTCTCGCCACCGACGTCCTAACCTCCTGCACAGGAGGCCTTCCAAGCTCACGCTCGCGATAGCGGGCTCAACCGCCTTCATGGCCGCGACCGCTTCCGGAGTAGTGGCGCTCTGGCCAGCTACTGTGGCCAGTCAGGTGACCGCCGACTCACTGTCGGCCGGCGTCGGCTCGCTCCAGCCGAATAGCGGCGGCACGCTCAACTCGCCGGTCCAGATGTCCGAGGGCAACTTCATGCTGCGGCAGCGGCAGGGCGCGGCGCTCGTCGCCCAGCAGGCCAGCAAGCGGGCCGCGGCCAAGAAGCAAGCCGGGGATCGTGCCGCCGCGACGGCCGCGGCGGCCGCGGCGGCCGCCGCTCAGCAACAGGCGGCCCAGCAGCAGGCTCAGCCGCAGCCAGCACAGTCGCCGCCGCCCAGCCAGGCTCCGCCGGCGCCGTCGGGCTCGCCGCAGCAGATCGCCATGGGCATGCTCGGGTCATCGAGCCAGTTCTCCTGCCTGGACCCGCTATGGAACCAGGAGAGCGGCTGGAACGTGTTCGCCAGCAACCCGACGTCCGGGGCCTACGGAATCCCCCAGGCGCTGCCCGGCTCGAAGATGGCCAGCGCCGGGCCTGACTGGCAGTCCGACGCCGCGACCCAGATCCGCTGGGGCCTGGGCTACATCCAGTCGACGTACGGATCGCCGTACGCCGCCTGGGCGCACGAGCAGGCCGACGGCTGGTACTGACAGCGTCGCCCCGGTTCAGCGGCCTCTCAGCCGGCCGCTGAGTCGGCTCCCTGGTCACCCCGTCTGCGGCCGCGGGCATGAGCCGGCCCCTAGCTCGGTGCGCTACCGATCGTGAGCAGCGGCTGCTTCGGCGCGGTGACGTCGGCGAAGAAATCGTTGCCCTTGTCGTCGACCACGATGAAGGCGGGGAAGTCGCGGACCTCGATCTTCCAGACCGCCTCCATGCCGAGCTCGGGGTACTCGATCACCTCGACCTTGGTGATGCAGTCCCGGGCCAGCCGGGCCGCGGCGCCGCCGATGGAGCCCAGGTAGAATCCGCCGTGCTTGCGGCACGCCTCGGTGACCGCCGCGGACCGGTTCCCCTTGGCCAGCATGACCAGCGACCCGCCCGCGGCCTGGAACGCGTCCACGTACGAGTCCATCCGGCCCGCCGTGGTCGGGCCGAACGACCCGGACGCGTAGCCTGCCGGCGTCTTGGCCGGACCCGCGTAATACACCGCGTGATCACGCAGGTAGGCGGGCATGGGCTCGCCGCGGGCGAGGCGTTCGGAAATCTTGGCATGAGCGATGTCGCGGGCCACGACCAGCGGCCCGGTGAGCGACAGGCGGGTCTTGATCGGGTACCGGGACAGCTCAGCGCGGATCTCCGCCATCGGCCGCCCGAGGTCGATCCGCACCGTGTCTGTATCAAGTTCCCCGTCGTCGGCGTCCGGCAGGTACTGCGCCGGGTCGGTCTCGAGCCGTTCCAGGAAGACCCCGTCGCGGGTGATCTTGGCTAGCGCCTGGCGGTCGGCGGAGCACGACACCGCGATCGCCACCGGGCAGGACGCGCCGTGCCGGGGCAGCCGGATCACCCGCACGTCGTGGCAGAAGTACTTGCCGCCGAACTGGGCCCCGATGCCCGCGCGGCGGGTGATCTCCAGAACCTGCTGCTCCAGCTCGGGGTCGCGGAACCCGTGCGCGGCAGCGGACCCCGTCGTCGGCAGCGTGTCCAGGTACCGGGCCGAGGCGTACTTGGCGGTCTTCAGCGCGAACTCCGCGCTGGTCCCGCCCACGACGATCGCCAGGTGATACGGCGGGCAGGCGGCCGTGCCCAACGAGCGGATCTTCTCCTCCAGGAACCGCAGCATGGCCGCCGGGCTGAGCACCGCCTTGGTCTCCTGGTACAGGTACGACTTGTTCGCCGAGCCGCCGCCCTTGGCCATGAACAGGAACTTGTACTCCCCGCCCGCGGTCGCGTACAGCTCGATCTGCGCGGGCAGGTTGCTGCCTGTGTTCTTCTCGTCCCACATGGTCAGTGGGGCGAGCTGGGAGTACCGCAGGTTGAGCCTGGTGTAGGCGTCGTAGACGCCGCGGGCGATGTGCTCCTCATCCCGCCCGTCGGTGAGCACCTGCTGGCCGCGCTTGCCCATCACGATCGCGGTCCCGGTGTCCTGGCACATCGGCAGCACCCCGCCCGCCGCGATGCACGCGTTCTGTAGCAGGTCGCGGGCCACGAACCGGTCGTTGGCCGACGCCTCGGGATCGTCCAGGATCGACCGCAGCTGCCGCAGGTGACCCGGCCGGAGCAGGTGCGCAATGTCGTGCATGGCGGTCTCAGTGAGAAGGCTGAGCGCCTCCGGCTCCACCTCGATAAAATCCTTCCCGAACGCACGTCTCGTGGTGATCCCCTCGGCCGAGAGCTGTCGGTAGTCCGTGGCGTCCTCGCCGAGCGGCAGCAGGTCGGTGTAGGAAAACTCAGGCATCGGGCGGCTTCCTCTGGTCGGGTGCATCTCATCGTAGGTCGGTGGCACCGGTGCCGGTGGTGGCCAGGCATAGTGCGCCAGGCACGGTGTCGGCCCCGGCGGGGCCGATGGACGGCGCCCGGCTGAGCCGGGCACAACGCGGAGGGGGTGGGAGATGACGAGCGAGCCCGCGGAGCGCAGCGGCATCGACCTGGGCGAGGCGGCCAGGCAGTTGGAACTGGCGGTTCACGACGCGCAGGTGGCATACGACTGCCTGGCCCTCGGCAACGTTGACCGTGCCCACACGTATGCGATCACGGCGCGCGCCGCGGCCGATGCCGCCGAGAACGTCATTCGTGCTGCCCTGAACGGAAACGACAGCCCCGCGGACGAGTAACGCTGTGCGCGCTCACCTCGTGGAAGAGCGGGCTGGCCTGCTGATCGCCTGCAGGTGGCGGGGCATGCGGGCTGATCGAGTACAACGGACGATTCTCAGTCGATGCGACTGAGAATCGCCCGCGCTAACGGATCATGAGCGGTCCGCTGACGGGCGGCTCTTGGCGGCGGGCTGGGCGTCGGTGGCGGTGGCGGGCTGGCCGTCACTAGCTTCGGGGCGGTGGCCGTTGGCGGCGACCGCGCCCGCGGCCGGGGCGGCCGCGTGCTCCTCGTACACGTACCGGCCGCCGCGCAGCAGGGACACGCCTGCGGCGATCACCAGGAGCACGATCGCCGTGCTGAACACGATGACCAGGCCGTGGTGGAACGGACCGGAGATCAACTCGGGGAAGAACTGCTTGCCGGTCAGCACACTGACCTGGTCCGTCGGAAGGTGCGCGAGCACCCCGGTCGGGGACAGCAACTGGTGCACCGGGTTGTAGCCGAGGAACGCGGCGAACAGGCTGGCGACCGGGGGCGCCTGGCCGATCTCGTGCGCAATCGCGTGGGGCACGCCGTGCGCGGTCAGGCCGTTGGTCAGCGTGGTCGGCAGCGTGCTGGCCAGCCCGGCGATCATCAGCGAGAAGAAGATGCCGATGGACAGCACGAACCCGGAGTTCTGGAACGTAGCGAGCATGCCGGAGGCGGCACCGCGCTGCCGGGCCGGGACGCTGTTCATGATCGCGGCGGCGTTGGGCGCGGAGAAAAGCCCCATGCCCGCTCCGGCCAGGAAGATCAGCACCGCGAACGCCGGGTAGCTGAAATCCGTCGGCAGGAACAGCAACCCGGCGAACGCCGCGGCCGACAGCAGCAGCCCGCCAGAGGCGAACCACCGGGCGCCGTGCTTGTCGGACAGCTTGCCCGACAGCGGCCCGGAAACCACGAAGCCGCACGTCAGTGGCAGCAGGTAGATGCCGGACCAGAGCGGCGTGTCCTTGAAGTCATAGCCGTGCAGCACCAGCCATATCCCCTGCAGCCAGAGGATCAGCATGAACTGCAGCCCGCCGCGGGCGATGGCGCCGAGCAAGGTGGCCGTGTTCCCGGCCGCGAACGCCCGGATCCGCAGCAGCCGCAGGTCGAACATGGGCGCATCGACCCGCAGTTCCACCACGCAGAACGCGACGAGCAGGATCACTCCGCCGATGATGCCGGTCAGCACCAGGGGGTTCGTCCAGCCCATCGAGTGCCCGCCATACGGGATCAGCCCGTAGGTGATCCCGACGAGGATCCCGATCAGGCCGAACCCGAACAGGACATTGCCGAGATAGTCGATCCGCGCCGGGGTCCGCGCCCCGGCCTCGCGGAGGCTGAGATAGGACCAGATCGTGCCGCCGATGCCGATCGGCACTGAGACGAGGAACACCAGGCGCCAGTCGACGGCCGCGAGTATCCCGCCCAGGATCAGGCCGATGAACTGGCCCGAGATGCCCGCCACCTGGTTGATGCCCATCGCCATGCCCCGCTGGTCAGCGGGGAAGGCGTCGGTCAGGATCGCGGGGGAGTTGGCCATCAGCATCGCGCCGCCGGTGGCCTGGATGACCCGGAAGCCGATCAGCCACAGGGCGCCCGCCGCGCCGGTAAGCGGGTCGAACGGGAGGGCCAGCGCGCCGAGCGCGAAGACCGCGAACCCGACGTTGTACATGCGCACCCGGCCGTAGATGTCGCCGAGACGGCCGAGCGTGACCACCAGGACCGCTGACACGACCAGGTAGCCCATCAGCATCCAGAGCAGGTAGCTGACATTTCCCGGCGTCAGCGGGTTCAACTGGATCCCGCGGAAGATCGCCGGCAGTGAGATGATCACTATGGAGGCGTTGACCGTGGCCGCCAGCATGCCGAGCGTGGTGTTGGACAGGGCAATCCACTTGTAGTGGTCGTCCCGTACACCGGTCGCGGGCTCTCCCACCGCGCGGTCTCCCCCTCTCGGTCAGATATTTGCTTAGATGAAACTAACAGACGATCCAAGTCACCAGCTAGCTGAGCGCGGGGTGGTGATCGCGCCGCGTGGAGGGGCGCGGCCGCGCGGGGCGGAGGGGGGTGGCTGTCCGGGCGCGGGATGGTGACCCCGCCGCACCGGGCGGCGACCTCACGCGGAGGGCCGCAACTCGCCTGGGCGATGAGCATGTCATCTGGTTCTTGTATCTTCTGGGTGTGACCTCGCGACCTGGTCCACGCGATCTGCGTGCCTCCGACGCAGACCGGGAACGGGTGATTACCCTGCTCTCGGAGGCGGCGGGCGACGGCCGGCTGACCCTCGGCGAGCATTCCGAACGGGCCGAGCGTGCCTACTCGGCTCGCACGCTCGGTGAGCTCGCGGTGCTCACGGCCGACCTGGCCGCGCCCGCGGCCCAGCCGATCCGGCTGGACGGCCGCAAGCCCGTCGCGGGCATCTTCGGCCGGGAGCGCCGCGACGGCCGCTGGGTCGTGCCCGAGCGCCTGACCGTTTCCGCGGTGTTTGGCGAGGTCGTCCTGGACCTGCGCGAGGCGATCCTGCAAAGCCAGCGGGTCACCGTGCTCGCCACGCTGATGGGCGGCACCCTGCAGCTGATCGTCCCCGAGGGGGTCGCGGTCGAGACGACCGGCACGGCGGTGCTGACCAGCACGAGCGGCTCGCGGGCCGGGGCCCCGCCGCTGGCCGGCCCGCAGCCGCCGCACGTACCGGTGATCGAGGTCCGTACCTTCGCGCTCGGCGGCCGGGTGAAGATCGTCAGGCCGCGCCGCTCCCGGTGGCGGGGGTTCAGTCGCCGTCGAAGTTGACCGAGCTGTAAGCCCGGAGCTTCCAGAGCTGATGCTCGCTGTAAATGTTGCGCAGGGTGCCTGACCGCGCGCGCATGACCAGTGAGTGAGTGGTCGCGCCGCCGGACCGGTACCGCACGCCGGCCATCAGCTCCCCGTCGGTGATCCCGGTGGCCGCGAAGAACGCGTCGTCCGACGCGACCAGGTCGTCGGTGCTCAGCACCCGGTCCAGGTCGTGGCCGGCGGCCATCGCGCGGTCGCGTTCCTCGTCGTCCCGGGGCGCGAGCTTGCCCAGGATGACCCCGCCCAGGCACTTGATCGCGCACGCGGCGATGATGCCCTCCGGGGTGCCGCCGATTCCGAGCAGCAGGTCGATGCCGGTGCCCTCGCGGGCCGCCATGATCGCACCGGCCACGTCCCCGTCAGTGATGAGCTTGATCCGCGCTCCGGCCGCGCGCACCTCCTCGATCAGGGCCTGGTGCCGGGGCCGGTCCAGGATGATCACCGTGACGTCGTGCGAGGAGCAGTGCTTGGCCCGCGCGACCGCCGCGACGTTGTCAGCGGGCGAGGCCTCGATGTCGACCACGTCGGCCGCGGCCGGGCCGGTGACCAGCTTGGACATGTAGAAGACCGCCGACGGGTCGTACATGGAGCCGCGAGCGCTGACCGCCAGCACGGAGATGGCGTTCGGCATGCCGTTCGCGGTCAGGCGGGTGCCGTCGATCGGATCCACCGCCACGTCGCACGCGGGGCCGCTGCCGTCACCGACCTGCTCGCCGTTGTAGAGCATCGGCGCGCGGTCCTTCTCGCCCTCGCCGATCACGACCACGCCGTTCATCGACACCGTGTTGATCAGCATCCGCATGGCGTGCACGGCGGCCCCGTCGGCGCCGTTCTTGTCGCCGCGGCCCACCCAGCGGGCCGCCGCCATCGCGCCGGCCTCGGTCACCCTGGCCAGCTCGAGCGCGAGGTTACGGTCCGGAGCGTGCCGGGCCGGCGGCTCGGGCGCTTGCTCCTGGCCCGGCGCGTCCGCCTGGCCGGGAACGGCCCCGAGCCCGGGCGCGGCGCCGCCCGGCGCCTCCTGTTCTCCAGGCAGAACCGACGTGGCTGGCATGGCAGTGGCCTGATTCTCGGTCACAAGGACGCCTTCCCGTTATCACCGTGATGAAATCTTATGCATCAGGCCGTCGGCGTAGCCCAGAGTCTTGACCCGGCCCGGGGTCGTGAAGGAGCGTTACGAATCGTCATGCCAACGGACCAGGCACAGCCCGTGGCGCGGGCGTCCGAACGCGGCGCCGCGACCCGGTCTGCCTTGCTCACAGCCGCACGCGAGGTCTTCACGACCGAGGGCTACGCCCAGGCGGGCGTGACCGACATCGTGAACAAGGCGGGCGCGAGCGTCGGCAGCCTGTATCACCATTTTTCCGGAAAAGCTGACCTATACCTCACGCTCTTCGAGGAACTCAACCACGAGCAGGCGGGCCGGACCCGGCACGCGATGCGCGGGGCCCGCGACGCCGGAATCACCGACCCCAAGCAACTGTTCCTGGTCGGCGCGCGGGAGTACCTGGACGTGTGCACCGAGCAGCGCGAACTGTTCCGGCTGTTCGTCAGCGGAGACGGCCCGCCCGGCTTCGACCTCGTCCGGCGGCAGCGGCTCGCCGACTGGATGAGCCTCAATACCGAGTTCTTCGTCCGCAGCGGAGAGCCGCTGGACGAGGCGGTCGCGATCGTGATGACCGGCGCCCTCGGGCTCTGCGCCGCGGAGCTGTCGCTCAGCGCGGACGCCGAGCACACCCGGAAGATCGCCGACGGCGTGATCGAGGTCCTGTCACGGCTGGGGCTATCGCGGCGGGAGACGCCGCGGGCTTAGCGTTCCGGGTGTGGTCAGAACGGAGCCTCCGGGTCGCCGCCCTCGGCCCGCTGCGCCATCGCTTCGGCCAGCCGCGCGCGAGCGCCCTCGAGCCACTCGGTGCAGACCGCCGCAAGGCGCTCCCCACGTTCCCACAGTTGCAGCGACTGCTCCAGGGTCAGCCCGCCGGCCTCCAGGCGCTTGACCAGTTCGGCCAGCTCATCGCGGGCCTGCTCGTAGGACGGCCGCCGGGCCTGGGCCTGCGCCTCCCGCGCCCCGTCGCCGGTCTCGGCTGCCGTCACGCTTCTCACCCTAGTGCAGCACGGCCCGGATAAGGCCCGTGCCATATTGGGGGACTGTGAATGACGACCTTCAGCGGGGGCCGGGCGGGCCGCTCGCCACCGTGACGGCCGGTTTCACGGCAGGCTCGCGGATCGCCGGGTACCGGCTGGAGCAGCAGATCGGGGCGGGCGGGATGGCCGTGGTGTTCCGGGCCGCCGACGAGCGCCTGGACCGGCGGGTGGCGCTGAAACTACTGTCTCCGGCCCTGTCGGCGGACGAGGCCTTCCGGCAGCGCTTCATCCGCGAGTCACGCGCGGCCGCGGCGGTGGACGATCCGCACATCATCCCGGTCTACGAGGCCGGCGAGGCCGACGGGGTCCTGTTCATCGCGATGCGCGGCCGGACCGGCCGGATCACCTCTACCTGTCGGATTTCGCCCTCAGCAAGGGAGCGGTGTCGTCGGGGCTGACCGGGACCGGGCAGTTCCTCGGGACGGCGGACTACTGCGCTCCGGAGCAGATCGAGGGCCGGGTGGTCGACGGCCGGACCGATCAGTACGCGCTGGCGTGCGCGGCGTTCGAGTTGCTCACCAGCGCCGCGCCGTTCCGGCGTGATCAGGCCACCGCGACGATCTGGGCCCACATTTCCGAGCCGCCGCCGCGGGTGACCGCGCGGCGCGGCGACCTGTCTCCCGCGGCCGACCAGGTGTTCGCCCGGGCCATGGCCAAGGCGCCGGCGTACCGGTACGCGAGCTGCCGGGAGTTCGCCGACGCGCTTCGCCGCGCGCTGGCCGCGGTGCCGTATCCTCCCGGCTCGGTTCGTGGTCCCGTCGCCCGCCCGGCGACGCAGATCTCCGGCCCGCCGCCCCGTCCGGTCCCGCCGCCACGTCCGGTCTCACCAGGCAGCTGGCCGCGGGACTGGACCAACTGGGCGCTGATCCTCGCCATCCCCTTGATGATCGCGGGAGCGCGCATCGCGCTCCTGGGCCGGGCCGCGGATAAGAGCGCCGGGCTGGTGTTCTTGACCGGGTTCCTCGCCATACCGGTCGCCCTGGTCACGAAGCTGGTCCGGTGGATGCGCCAGCGCCTGGCGTCTCCGCCCTCGGGGGCCGGGCGGCGGTGACGGCCAGCTGGTCGTCGGCGAACCTGACGGTGAGCGCCTCGTCTGGCGCCACCTCGGCGGCCGAGCGGACCACGCTGGCGTCGCCGTGCTGCACGATCGCATAGCCGCGGCGCAGCGTGGCCGCGGGGGACAGGGCGATCAGGCGCGCCCGGACGTGGCTCACGTCGTCGCTGGCCCGGTCCAGGCCCGCGGACAGGCAGCGCCGTGCCCGCTGGGTCAGGGCGGTCACCAGCTCCTGCTGCCGTTCGACCTCGCGCACGGGGCTGGCCAGGACGGGCCGGGACCGGATCGCCGACAGCCAGGACATCTCCCGGTCGAGCCGGCCCGCGAGGCACCGCCGGGCCCGGGTCCGCAACTGGCCGATGAGCGCGAGCTGCTCGGCGACGTCGGGCACCACCCGCCGGGCCGCGTCCGTCGGGGTCGACGCGCGCACGTCCGCGACATGGTCGAGAATGGGCGAGTCCTGCTCATGGCCGATCGCGCTGACGACCGGCGTCCGGCAAGCGGCCACCGCCCTGATCAGGGCCTCGTCGGAGAACGCCAGCAGGTCCTCGACCGAGCCGCCGCCCCGCGCCACGATGATCACGTCCACGGCCGGGTCGGCATCGAGTTCCCGCAGCGCCTCGACGATCTCGGCCACGGCGTAGGCGCCTTGCACGGCGACCTGCTCGACCCGGAACCTGACCGCCGGCCACCGCCGTGCCGCGTTGTCGAGCACGTCCCGTTCGGCTGCGGAATCCCGCCCGCAGATAAGGCCGACCACCCCGGGCAGGAAGGGCAGCGGGCGCTTGCGTTCCGCCGCGAACAGGCCCTCGGCCGCCAGCGACCGGCGCAGCCGTTCCATCCGGGCCAGCAGTTCGCCCATGCCGACCGCGCGGATCTCCAGCGCCGTGAGCGAGAACGAGCCCCTGGCCACGTTGAAGTCCGGCCGCGCCCAGATCACCACCCGGGCGCCTTCCGCGGGCGCGGGGTCGTTGGCCTCGTACACCGCCCGCGTGCACACCACGCGCGCGGAAACGGCCGCCACCGGATCGCGCAGCGTCAGGAACACGGTGCTGCCGCGCCGGTTCAGCTCCGCGATCTGGCCCTCAACCCAGACCCGTCCCAGGCGGCTGACCCACTCGCCGACCAGCCGCAGCACGGTGCGGACGGGGACCGGCGACTCGGCAGTGGTCTCCAGGGGCATGGCGTGGTCAGGCTCCGCCACTTTCTAGCTTGGTGATGCGGCGCTCGAACATCGAGAGCACGTCAGCCCGCCCGGCATGAGCCTTTTCGTAGTCCAGCAGCGTGCGTACCTGCGACTGGTCGAGGTTGCGCAGGCGCGCGCGGAGTGAGGCCACGCTGAGGTCGTCATAGTTCGGCACCGGCAATGCGTCCTGTCCGGTGGCGGCGGGCTCGGTCACGGCCTCCGTAACGGGCGGCTCGGCCACGGGCTGTGCCGCGGATGACTCGGCCGCGGGTGACGGGGCCGCGGTGGCCTCGGCTTCAGGGGGCTCGGCGTCGGCCGCGTCTTCCTCGGACAGCACCCTGACGTTCCCGGTCTGGTCGAGCGACCGCCACCGGGTCTCGCTCCCCGGCGCAGCTGCGCCCGAGCGGGACTGGGCCCGGGGAGCAGCCGCCGCCGCGGGCTGGACCTGCTCCGGCACGGCGACCCGGCTCTTGACCCGGTCGGCCACCAGCAGTACCTGGCCGATCCCAGAGAAAACGGCCCGCAAGGCCTGCGCAGGAGCTTCCTTAACCCGTTCAGCGACCTGCTGCGGGATGCGCATGATGATCTTCTCCCTCTTGGCGTGGGCCGGTCACCCGTCCCCGCCTGGTGACTACGGCCGCATTGACGGCCGCGATCCGCTGGCGACATATGACGCCTGCCAGACGATTCTCGTCATTTAGCCCGCCCGCGCAATAGGCGGGCAGCGAACGGCAGCGGAATCGAGTGAGCGGCGGGACGCTCTAGTGCCGTTGATGGAGACGGTAACAGGTCACCTACCATGGGGTCATGTCCGTGCCTGACCGACGCGTCCTGCTGGCCAAGCCCCGCGGTTATTGCGCGGGCGTGGACCGGGCGGTGCAAACAGTAGAGAAGGCGCTGGAGTACTTCGGGGCGCCCGTCTACGTCCGTAAGCAGATCGTGCACAATACCCACGTGGTCCGCACCCTGGAACAGCGCGGGGCGATCTTCGTGGAGGAGGCCGGGGAGGTTCCCGAGGGCGCCGTGGTGGTCTTCTCCGCGCACGGGGTGGCCCCCGAGGTACGCGAGGAGGCGGCCCAGCGAGGCCTGCGGGCGATCGATGCCACCTGCCCGCTGGTCACCAAGGTGCACAGCGAGGCCAGGCGGTTCGCGGCCCAGGACTACGACATCCTGCTGATCGGCCACGACGGCCACGAGGAGATCGTCGGCACCACCGGCGAGGCCCCGGAACACATTCACCTGGTCGACGGGCCCGCGGGCAGCCAGGGCGTTAAGATACGCAACCCGGCCAAGGTGGTCTGGCTGTCCCAGACCACGCTGTCGGTCGACGAGACGAACGAGACCGTCGCCGCCCTGCGCGAGCGCTTCCCGCAGCTGGTTGACCCGCCCAGCGACGACATCTGCTACGCCACGCAGAACCGGCAGGCCGCGGTGAAGCAGATCGCCGCGGAATCCGACCTGGTCATCGTGGTGGGCTCACGGAACTCTTCCAACTCGGTGCGCCTGGTCGAGGTGGCCATCGACGCGGGTGCCCCCGCGGCCTATCTCGTTGACGACGCCTCGGGCATCGAGCGGGCCTGGCTGGACGGCGTGCTGACCGTCGGCGTCACCAGCGGTGCCTCGGTGCCCGAAGACCTCGTGTCCGGAGTGCTCGACCGGCTGGCCGAGAGCGGGTTCGGCGCCGTCACCGAGGTCGAGGCGGTGCCGGAGCGCATGGTCTTCGCGTTGCCGCACGAGTTGCGCAAGCGCGGCGCCGCCGGCGATTAGCGCCCGCCGGGGCCGCTAGCGCTCGCCGGAGCCGCGCGGATCGCGCTGCGCCATCGCCCTCCGCCGCGCCAAGGTCGGCCGCGGCGCGGACGGCTGCCGCAGGCCGAAATCGCCGTGCAGTTCGGTGCGCAGATCGCTGACGCACTGGCGCAGGCCGCGGAACAGGGCGATGACGACGCCGACGAGAACGCCGCAGAACAACCAGGGCGCGACGGCCGCCAGGGTGAAGATGGTTCCCTCGGCCGCGGAGGCCAGCGCGTGCTTGGTCGTGTCGGCGTGCGACGTGAACGCCTCGAAGGCGACGAGCGCGACCAGGAATATCAGGGGCGGGGTCACCACCACCGCCAGCAGGCCCTCGCGCCGGGTGTAGCGGGCCGCCAGGGCGGAGCCGGCCACGAAGCTCAGGCCGGTCAGCACCCCCAGGTGCAGCGAGCCGGCCGCCAGCATGCCCAGGAAGAACAGCGCGAACATCGCCAGGACCGCCCCGCGCGCGGTCATGAGCGGCGCGGTGCTGCCACCAGGCTCGGCCGGATCAGGATCCTGCCGTGCGGGGGCGACCGCGTCGGCGGGCTGGTCCGGCCGCGGACCGTCCGTTGCGGATCTATCTCGCGGAGAGTCGAGACGTCCAGGCCATGTCGGCTGCGGCAACCTTGTCTCCCTCCCGCTTCTCGGACGGCTAGCCCAGCGCCCGCGACCAACCGGGCCCGGCGACAAGCTCCGGGGCCGCCTCGGTGATCAGGTCGGGCGCGGACAGGACGCGGACGGTGTCCTCCACCGGGGCCGGGGGCTTGAGTTCGGCGTCGACCACCCCCAGCTGATTCAGCTTACGGGCGGTCACCAGGACCCGGCCTTCCAGCGAGCCGACGGTCTTGTTGTAGCTGGCTATCGCGCTGGTCAACGCCTTGCCAAGACCGTCCACGTGCTTGCCCAGGCCCGCTATCCGGTCGTACAACTCACGGCCCAGGTCAAACACGGCGCGGGCGTTCTCGGAGAGAGCTTCCTGCTGCCAGGCGTACTGCGCGGTCCGCAGCATGGTGATGAGCGTGGTGGGGGTGGCGATGTGTACCTTGTGCGCGATCGCGTGCTCGAGCAGGGCCGGGTCATGCTCCAGCGCGGGCGCCAGGAATGCCTCGCCGGGGATGAACAGCACCACGAACTCGGGCGCCGGGCTGAGCGCCGCCCAGTAGGCCTTGGCGGACAGCCGGTCCACATGCTCGCGCAGGTGCCGGGCGTGCGCGCCCAGCCGGGCCTCGCGCACCGCCGAGTCACAGGCCTCGGACGCCTCCAGGTAGGCGGCGAGGGAGACCTTGGAGTCCACGACGATGTTCTTGCCGCCGGCCAGCCTGACCACCATGTCCGGGCGCTGCATCCCCTCACCGGTGCTCACGCCGACCTGCTCGTCGAAGTCGCACCGGGCGTCCATGCCGGCCATCTCGGCCACCCGCCGTAGCTGCATCTCGCCCCACCGGCCGCGGGCCTCCGGCCGCCGCAGCGCGGTGACCAGGGCCTGGGTCTGGGCGCGAAGCTCGTCCGAGCTCTGCCGGGCGATCGTCACCTGCTCGGCGAGAGCGGCCGCGGACGCGGCCCGGGCCTGATCGGTCTCGCGGAGCTGGTTCTCCACCCGGGTCAGCGTGGCCAGCAGCGGCTCGACCATGTGCTCGACGGCCGCCTTCCTGGTGTCCAGCTCGCCCGCGGCCCGGGCGTTGGCGGCCTCCAGCCGGCCCGTGGCGATCTCCAGGAACCGCCGTGTGCTCTCGTCCAGGGCCTGGCCCGCCAGTGCCTGGAAGTGCTCGGCCAGCTTCCCGTCGGCCAGCGCGGCCTTCTCCTGCGCGGCGCGCTCGACCAGCGCAGCGCGCTCGTGCGCGGCGCGGGCGCGCTCGTCGGCGGCGGCCGCCCGCCCGGCGAGATGCCCCCGCGCGTACAGGTGGCCGATCAGCGCGCCGAGGCCGACGCCGACCAGGAGCCCGATCAGCAGCGAGATCGCGTTCATATCTGCCCATGCTCGCAGTCGGCTGCGGTGGTTTCCCGGTGTGACACGCTGTGGCGGGCACCTAGACTCGCCGGGGTGAGCCTCTCCATCGGCATCGTCGGCCTGCCCAACGTGGGCAAGTCCACCGTGTTCAACGCGCTGACGCGGTCCACCGCGGTGGCGTCCAACTACCCGTTCTCCACCAAAGACCCCAACGTGGGCATCGTGGGTATGCCGGATCCGCGGCTGGCCGATTTGGCCGGGTTGTATGATAACGCCCCGATCGTGCCCGCCGCGGTCAGGTTCGTGGACATCGCCGGGCTGGTCCGCGGCTCCTCGCAGGGACAGGGCCTGGGCAACCAGTTCCTGGCGCACATCCGCGAGACCGACGCGATCTGCCAGGTGGTCCGGGTCTTCACCGACCCCGACGTGAGCCACGTGGACGGCGACGTGGACCCGGAGCGGGACATCGACACGCTGGCGATCGAGCTGATCCTGGCCGACGTGCAGACGCTGGAGAAGGCCATACCGCGGCTGACGAAGGAGGCGAAGTTCGCCAAGGACCCGGCGAAGCTCCGGGCGGCCGATGCCGCGGTCAAGGCGCAGCAGGTGCTCGACGGCGGGACAACGCTGTTCGCCGGGGCCGCGCAGGCCGGTATCGACCTGGCCGACCTGCGCGAGCTGCAGCTGCTGACGGCCAAGCCGTTCGTGTACGCGTTCAACATGGACGAAGCCGAGCTGGGCGACAAGCCGATGCGCGAGCGGCTGTCCGAGCTGGTGGCGCCCGCGCAGGCGGTGTTCCTCGACGCGAAGACCGAGGCCGAGCTGGCCGAGCTGCCCGAGGACGAGGCCGCCGAGCTGATGGCCGAGCTCGGGCTGGGCGAGCCGGGGCTGGCCCAGCTCGCCCGGGCCTGTTTCGCGGCGCTGGGCCTGTCCACGTTCCTGACCGCGGGCCCGAAGGAGGCACGGGCGTGGACGATCCGGGCCGGGGCGACCGCGCCGGAGGCCGCCGGGGTGATCCACAGCGACTTCCAGCGGGGGTTCATCAAGGCCGAGGTGGTCTCGTTCGATGACCTGATGGCCGCGGGTTCGATCGCGGCGGCCCGGGCGGCCGGGAAGGCACGGATCGAGGGCCGGGACTACGTGATGCGCGACGGTGACGTCGTGGAGTTCCGCTTCAACGTGTGATCTACCGCCTTACCGCAGGTCATCGCGTCCTCCTGTGCCCGTAGTCCGCAGGGAGGCGACTCTGCGAACGGCCACGCCATAGGTGACGCCCTGGTCGTCCCCCACTCCATCAAGAAGATCGACTTCTGCCGCCAGTACGTCGTCAAGCCACCCAGTGAGGAACTTTCCGGGCGCCGCTGGCGATACAAATGGCGCCGGTTACAACAGCTGCCCGCTCAGCCTGCACAGGTGAAGGCAGTTAGACGCCCGGGAACCCACCCCAGGAAGGACGAGACGTGAAGGCCAACGACAAGCGGGACGACGACGCAGTCCGCGACGCCCTCGCGTTCACCCGCGCCATGCTCGCCGAAGACCGCGAGGCAGCCAGCGCCATCTTCGACAACACCCCCAGCCAGAAGCGCTTCGCCATCGGGCTGGCATGGGTCGCCGCGATCTCCTGGTCATGGCCGGACACGCCAGACGTCGAAGACTTCGCGCAGCAGTACGTCGAGCTTGGCGCGTTCCTGCAAGAGGCGAACGAGTACATCTCTGGCCTCGATGACTAATAACCGGGACGATCACCTCGACGCCGCAGCGCTGATCACCGCAGCCGCGTACCACGACGCCGAAGGCATCAACGTCGTCCTCGACAACTGCGACCTCCGCGCCGTCGCCGCCATCCTCGCCAGATGGTCGGCCGGATGGCTCACCGACACTGTGGCACTGGCAGCACGACCACGGGACTGGTGGTTGCAGGAACTCCGCCGCTGGTGCGAGCAGTCAGACGGCGACGGCTGGCCATGGCAACTCCGCCACTGAGGCTGCAGGATGGATCTTGATTTTCTTGATCACTAAGACCGGGACCCCGGATCCCTGGCGGTCACCCCGATGCCCGACCCGTCGCTCAACCTGGTGCACCTGGACGTGAACCAGGGCCTGCTCGGTACGTTGGAGCAGAAGTTCGCTTCAACGTCTGATCTGGGAAGTCCTCGCAGGTCACAGCGCCGGAAACACCCGTGGTCGTGGCGGCAGCATGGCTAAGGCAGGTCTTAGCGGCTGCGGGGAGCCAGAAATAAGGCGTACGTCCCATGCGGGCCGGGGTGCCTTACGGCGAGTCTCTATGGTGTCAGCAACCAGCCATAGACAGAACCCGAAATGTGGTGATCTCGATGACGGCCAACCGGCCCACCCCTCGCCCCCGCGCCTGGCAGACAGTGCGGCGTGCCGCGCGCGCTCTCAAGAACGTCAACGACCAGCAGGTCTTGATGTGGGAATCCTTCCTCCGGAGCAACCGGTTCCCGACGGAATAGCTAGGACGACACGATGGCCGGCCGCCCGCGGCTGATTGACGTCGACGCGCAAACCGCCACCCATGATGAGGTAGCCGGCCATTCCCACGATGCGCACACCAGTTGAGCCGCGCCACGGTCTTCTGGGCGCGGCTCCCCATGGCCGCCTGCGGCCCAGTCGAGATTGGGCCGCAGTTTGCTGGGCGGGCTACCTGGCGATGTGCAGGTGCCTGCGCGGCTGCGCGTGGCGGCCCGGCCCGCTCGGTGGCCGGCCGGGAGCGGCTGGCGCCCAGGCGGCGCTCAGGTGATCGCCGAGCTCGGTGACCGTCTCGGCGATCGTGGAGATGAACGCGCGGAGTACGGTTACCTCCGACTGGAGCTGGTCGCGTTCGTCGATGATGGCATTGAAGATGTCCGTGTCAACGTTCATGTCGCGTTCTGTCCTCCGGCGCGGGTGAATATAGGTCGCCTGCCGGTCAGGAAAGGTTTACGCGGGTGACTGCCTGGACCGCTTCGACGCCCGGCTGTCCGCCGGGCCAGGTCCTCGTCTACGCCCGGTTGCTGGCCGACCGGGTGGACGAGAGCCTGGAAGGGCGGCTGCGAGCGGCGTACCTGCACGGATCTGCGGTGCTGGGCGGCTGGCAACCGGAACGCAGCGACGTGGACATGCTGTTCGTGACCGAGAACGACGTCCGCGGGCGTGAGGTGACGGCGGCGGCCGCCGTGCTGGCCGCGCAGGAACCCGGCGTCCCCGGTCGCGGGCTGGAATGCAGCATGGTCAGCGCCGAGCAGGCGGCCAGGCCGCGGGCACCCTGGCCGTTCTTGCTGCACGTGGCCCACGGCCCCGGCGAGGACCAGGCCCGGGTCGTCGACGGCGGCGCACGGCCCGGTGATCGGGACCTGCTGATGCACTACGCCGTGTGCCGCGCCGCCGGGTGGCCCGTGCGCGGTCCCGCGCCCGCGGAACTGATCGGCAGCGTCCCCCGGCCGGCGATCCTCGGCTACCTCGCCGACGAGATGCGCTGGGGGATCGAGCACGCCGGTGAGGCGTACGCGGTCCTCAACGCGTGCCGGGCCCAGGTCTACCTGGCCGACGGGCGGATCGTGTCGAAGGTGGCGGGCGGCCGCATCGCCCTGGCCCGCGGCCTGGGGCCTGCCGCGGTCATCGGCCGCGCGCTCGACCAGCAGCAAGGTCACGCCCCGCAGCGGGAGCCCAGTCCGGATGCCGCGGACTTCGTCCTGGCCGTGTCCGGGGCGCTGCGCGGCGCGGCCGACGGCTGACGGACCGCCGCCGCTGACTCCGGTTCAGCTCAGGCCCGCCGCGGTGAGCACCGCGAGGAGGAACGTGGCTATGGCGGCTATGCCATGTCCGGCCGGGATGACGGTGGCCAGATGCCTTCTCCGGCTCTGCCCGGCCCGGGGCGGCGCGGCGCGCGCGCTGGCCACCACCTCGTCGACAAGCTGGCCGAGGAGCACCTCGTCGGTGAGGGCGCGGTTGAGCATCTCGTCGGTGAGCCTGCCGGTGAGCGCCTCCTCAGCAGGCGCGGCCAGCGCGCCAGCGGCGGGACTGCCGGCGTCCGGGTCCGGCCCGGTCGGCGGTTCCTCCCCGGCCCGGTGAGCAGGGAAAGGCGTCCACAACGTCACCGTGGAGATGCCGAGCCCGATCGCCACCATGAGCAGGCCAACCGCCAGCCAGGCCAGGTACACCCATCTGGTGACCAGGAAGCTGGTCCACAACAGCAGCCCGGTGGTCGCGATGCCGAAATGCCCCAGGACCACCCTCGGAGCCAGCCTGTCGCCAGTGGTGCGCTCCCTGCGCAGGCCGCCGCGGGCGATCCAGGTGCCGAGCATGTAGAGGCCGCTGACGGCGTCGAACAGCCAGGTGCTGAGCGCGGCGAAGCCGAGTGATCGGCCGGGCCAGGTCGCGGGCGCGGCAAAATTCTTGGGCGGAGAGTGCGTGACTAAGGCACCCGCGACCGCGGCGGCCTCGATCATGACTGTCATGGGCTCTCCCGGGGTGATGGCAGCGTATCCGTCTCCGGGCCGGCCGAGCCAGAGTGCCGGCCGGACAGGGCCTCAATAGACTCCGATTCATGACCACCCAGCCAGCGAGCAGCCCACCAGCAGGCGCGGTGCCAGAGGCAGCCGAGCAGGAAAACGGGCCTGCCGGGAGCCCCCGGCCCCCGGCGGCCCGGCGGATCCGGCACGAGCGCACCTTCCACGGCGACGCGTTCATCGACGAATACGCCTGGCTGGAGGCCAAAGACGATCCGGAAACGATCGCCTTCCTCGAGGCCGAGAACGGCTATACCGACGCGATGACCGCGGGCCAGGCCGAACTCCGCGACGCCATCTTCGGCGAGATCAAGGCCAGGACCCAGGAGACCGACCTGTCCGTGCCGAACCGCAAGGGCCGCTGGTGGTACTACGCGCGGACCGTCGAGGGGAAGCAGTACGCGGTGTTCTGCCGCCGGTCCGTTCGGCCGGATGACTCCGGGCCGCCGATGAGCCCGGACGGCTCGCCACTGGCCGGCGAGGAAGTGCTGCTCGACGGGAACGAGCTAGCGGGCGACGGGCAGTTCTTCGCCATCGGCGCCTACGCGGTAAGCCCGGACGGCAGGTTGCTCGCGTACTCCACCGACTTCTCCGGCGACGAGCGCTTCACCCTCCGGGTCAAGGACCTGACCACGGGAGAGACGGCCCCCGACGAGATCCCCAACACGTCCTACGGCGCGGCCTGGTCGCTGGACGGATCCGCGTTGTTCTACACCACCGTCGATGACGCCTGGCGGCCGTACCGGGTATGGCGGCACATGGTCGGCACGGCCGCCACCGAGGACGTGATCATCTACGAGGAGGCGGACGAGAAGTTCCGGGTCGGCGTGGGACTGACCCGCAGCGAGCGCTACCTGATCCTGTCCGTCGCGAGCTCGGTGACCAGCGAGGCGTGGCTGCTGGACGCGGCGCGGCCCGAGGACGAGCTCACCCTGGTGACCAGGCGCCGGCAGGGCGTGGAGTACCACGTCGAGCACCAGGCTGGCACCGGCGGAACCGGCCGCCTGCTGATCCTGCACAACGACCACGCCGAGAACTTCGAGCTGGCGGCCGCGCCGTTGTCGGACCCCACGAGGTGGACGCCGGTCATCGGGCATCGCAGCGACACGCGGCTGCTCGGCGTGAACGCCTTCACCGGCCACCTGGTGGTCTACTTCCGCCGGGAGGGGCTCACCGGCCTGCGCGTTATCCGGTCGGACGGCCCCGGTCCCGGCGGCACCCCGGACGACGCCCTGGACGACGCGGGATACGAGGTCAGTTTTCCCGAGCCGGTCTACAGAGTCGCCCCGCTCGCTAACCGGGAGTACGATTCCCGGCTGTTCCGCCTCGGCTACGCCTCGCTGGTGACGCCGGACTCGGTCTACGACTGCGACATGGCGACCGGTGATCTCACCCTGCTCAAGCGCCAGCCGGTCCTCGCGTTGCCCGGCGGGCAGGAGTACCGCATCGAGGACTACGAGCAGTACCGGGAGTGGGCCACCGCCAGCGACGGCACCCGGGTCCCCATCTCCCTGGTCTGCCGCAAGGGCACGCCGCGCGACCGCAGCTCGCCGTTCCTGATCTACGGTTACGGCAGCTACGAGGCCTCCATAGACCCGACGTTCTCGATCTCCCGGCTCTCGCTGCTCGACCGCGGCTTCGGCTACGCGATCGCGCACATCCGCGGCGGCGGCGAGCTGGGCCGCCGCTGGTATGAAGACGGCAAGCTGCTGCACAAGACCAACACCTTCACCGACTTCGTGGCGTGCGCGGAGCACCTGGTCGCGCAGGGCTGGACGGCACGGTCACGCCTGATCGCCCGCGGCGCCTCGGCGGGCGGCCTGCTGATGGGGGCGGTGGCGAACATCGCGCCGGAGGACTTCGGCGGCATCGTGGCCCAGGTGCCGTTCGTGGATGCGCTGACCACGATCCTTGACCCGTCACTGCCGCTGACCGTCACGGAATGGGAGGAGTGGGGAGACCCGCTGCACGACGCGCAGGTCTACGCGTACATGAAGTCCTACTCACCCTACGAGAACGTGACCGGGCAGATCTATCCGCCGATTCTCGCGGTGACCAGCCTGAACGACACCCGCGTGCTGTACCGCGAGCCCGCGAAGTGGATCGCGAAGCTGCAGGCGGTGGCCCAGGGCGGGCCGTTCCTGCTGCGGACCGAGATGGTGGCCGGGCACGGGGGGCGCAGCGGCCGCTACGACAAGTGGCACGAGGAGGCCCTCGTCCTGGCGTGGATCGTGACCACCGCGGGCGCGCCGCCGCAGCCGGCCGCCTGAGGCCCTCGGTCCTGCGCGCCGTCTGAGGTCCTGAGGCCCGCCCTCAGCGCGCCCGGGTTCACCCCCGCTCCGGGCCACGAGTGTGAATAACCGCTGGTCAGAGGCCCTGTCACAGTGATGTCACACCCAGCACGGTCAACTTCTCGCGTTCTGGCGAGGCCAGCGAGAAGGACAGGGCACGCGATGGGTGTGAGGAAGGGCCGGGCACGTCCCGCCGCGTTCGCGGCCGGGACCACGCCGGACTCGCCCGTGCCCGCCCAGCCAGAAACCGGGTCGTGGCCGGCACAGGCCGAAGAGGCGCAGTGGTGGCCGCCGGGCGCCGAGGTGTGGCCGTCGGAGGCCGAGGAATGGGACGGGGCCGGCCGGCCTCCGGGCGACGGACGGCCGGCGAACGGGCCACCAGCGAACGCGTACTGGCCGGAGGCTGGCCGGAGCCCGCAGAACGGGTACCCGGGGAACGGGCACCCGGGGAACGGGCATCAAGGGAACGGGTACGAGGGGACCGGGCACCGGGGCGCCGGGCACCCGGGCAACGGCTACGCGGGGAACGGTCAGCCGCCGGGCGCTGGGTACCCGCCGGGTAGCGGGAGGTGGCCGGGAAACGACGGGTGGAGTCCCCGCCCGGGACCGGCCGATCCCGGTCCGGCTCCGGCCCGCCCGGAGGATGACGCGCCGCGGTACGCGTGGCGCCCCGGCCCGGAAAGTGTCCGCCCGCGGAGTATCGGTTATTCAGCGGGTTCACAGATCGCCGGCGCGCCGGCAACCGCACGTACAAGGTCTGCTAGCTCTTCTGACGCAGAATGGTGCCCGAAAGGGGCAAGGGTGCGCCGCAACTCCTTGCTGCGCAGGCGCAGGAGGGCGGGCGGAGGTGCAATGGTTCGCAAGGCGACCCTCGATCACGGCTTGCGGCCGGATGAGGTCGCCGCGGGTGACGAGGCAGTGCCGAGCGTTACGGAACCCGATGAGCTTACCGGGCGGCGGTCGCGGCAGTGGCGCGGCGCAGGCGGCCGCTGGATGATTTGGGGTCTCCGCGCGGTGATCTGGGCTGTCCTGATCATCATCGGTTTCCGGGGCGTGACGTCGATACTGAGCAACCCCGCGCCGTCCAGCAGCGGCGCAGCGAGCACCAGCAATGCGGCGGCCGGGACGGACACCGGATTCCCCACCGACCTCGCCGAGGCCTTCGCGCTGCAGTTCGGAAACGTCTACCTCAACTTCAGCCCGGCCACCGCCGGGCAGCGAGCCAGCGACCTCACGCCATTTATCCCGGTGGGGTCGGATCCCCAATTCGGCTGGAATGGCGCGGGCACCCAGCAGCTCCAGTCCGAGCAGGTCGCCTCCATTTCGGTGCAGAATGCGCATCACGCCGTCGTCATGCTGCTGGCCCAGGTCAACACGGGCCTGATCGAGCTCGCGGTGCCGATCTACGCGACCCAGGGCGGGCTAGTGGTCTCCGCCGAGCCCGCGCTGCTCCCCGGGCCACCCCGGGCCGCCCCGCCCCAGCCGTCCAGCGCGGAGAGCGATTCGGCCGCGATGAACGCCCTCTCCGGCCAGCTGCCCGGATTCTTCCGTGCCTATGCCAGCGGCGATCAGCAGACGCTCAGCCGGTTCCTGGCTCCCGGCGCCGTGGTCACCGGGCTGGGCGGCGCCGTGACCTTCAGTTCCATTCCCGCGATGCAGGTTCCGTCCGGGGGATCGACCCGCAACATAACGGTCAGCGTGGTCTGGCAGGTCGTCGGGCAATCCACGGTCAGGCCGCATGCCAGGCAGTCGGTCAGCGCCGCGCCGGCCGGCCTGGAGATGACCTACCAGATGACCGTCGTGCAGCAGAACGGAACCTGGTACGTCAAGGCGATCGGGCCATCGGACCAGCAACCGGGAGGCCAGTGACAAGAATCCGCCCGGTGCCTGCCCGCACATCCAGCCCCTGTGCCAGCCGCCCGCACCCATAACCCCGGAGTAGAACGATGCAGCACTACCTGGTCATCTCGAGCGCCCCATTGGCGCTCAGTACCACCGGTCTGGTGACCTACCTTCAGGGCCTATTCGGACCGCTGTTCCTGGGGATAGTCGGCATTGTCGCCATCTTCTTCCTGTTCACCCGCGAGATCACCCGGTTCGTGCAGTTCCTCGTGCTCGCGGTGGCGATCGCCGTCATCTTCTACACCCCCAGCATCGTGCAGGTACTCGCCACCGGTATCGCGAACGCGCTCGGCGTCCACTGATCTCGGCAATCAGGCGGAAGGAGCGTAGCAGGGTTGGAACTGCCGACTTACACCAACATCTGGCGGATCGAGAAGCGGCTGTACAAGCTGTACGACTTCCGCCTGCCCATGCCGCTCCCGGTGGGCCAGATTGCGGTGTTCGCGGCCATTGCGGTGCCGTACGTAGTGCTTCTCAAGGTAATCGGGCTTCCGTTCAGCCATACCCTGCTCTGGCTTTATGTCCTTCCTCCCGCCGCTCTGGCCTGGCTCATCACCCGACCTGTTCTCGAGGGCAAGCGGCTGCCCGAGCTGGTCCATTCCCAGGTGCGTTACCTGAGCGAGCCGCGCACCTGGTGCCGGATGGCACCGCTCGCGGAGAAGGAAGAGATCACCGTGGTGGCACGGGTGTGGCGGCGGGTCGACATCGAGCTGGCCGGGGACGAGATCGCAGCTTGGGCCGATGCTGAGCCGTCCGGCGCCGGGGCGGCCGAGGTGGCCCCGATGCGGACGGCCGAGTTGGCCAGCCCCGAGGCCGCCCAGACGGCGCGCGCCGAGGCCGGCGAGACGGCCGGCGCGGGGGCGGCAGAGGACGAGGCGGTAGCGCCCAGCCCGCCGGCCGTGCCCGCGGCGAGCGAGCGGCCCGAGGCGCCGCCGCCTCCGGTGGAGCGTCCGCCGCAGCGGTCGGCCCTGGTACGGCATTTGCCGACGGGCCCCATCACGGCCTGGCCGAAGGCTCCTTCCCGGGCGGCCGGCCCGCCCCCGCCTCCCGCCTCTCCCGCCCGCGACCTCCCGGGCCAGGCCGCCCGCGTGGTGCCTGCGCCGCCCGCGCCGGTTATCCGGGAGACCCCGGGCCGGCCCGCCCGCGCGGTCCCGGCGCCGCCGGTCCGGGAAACCTCCCGCCCTGCCGCCCGGGCCGCGCCCGAGCCGGTGCGCGGCAGGCCGGTGCCGCCGGTGCGCAACCCGCCCGCGCCGTCGGCCGGGGACATCCCCAGCCCGCCTGCCCCCACGGCGCCCGCGGCCCCGGCCCCGCCCGCGCGCGGCGCGCAGGACCCGGCGGCCCGCGTAGTCTCCGCCCCCGGCGCCCCGCCGGCCCCGCCGCACCGGTCACGGCCGGCGGTGACCGTGACCGGTGACCAATACGCCGAGCGCCCGATCAGGATGGTGGAGCGCGCCCTCGGCAACCCGGCGGCGCGCCGCGCCACCGGATGGCGCGACCGCGTGGTGGTGGTGCCCGGCGGCCACCGTCCCGGGCAACCCGACCAGATGCAGCGCGACCGTACCCGGGCGCGGCTCCCGCTGCCGGGCGGGCACCGCGTGGTGGTCCTCGGCTGCACCGTGGGTGCCGGGCAGACCGTAACCACGATGATGACCGGGGAGCTGCTGACCAGCCTGCGCGACGACCAGGTAGCGGTGCTCGACCTCAACCCCGGCCCGCGCTCGCTGGCCGAACGGGCCCGGGCCGTGCCCGCTCTGACCAAATCACGGCCGCCGGCGCCGACCCGGCTCGAGGTGGTCACGCGCGAGACCGCCCCCCGCGAGGCCGAGGTGCCCGGCGCCCCCCGGCCCGGGGAGGATCCCGAGGATGCCACCAAGATCTTCGAATTGCTCTCCGCCCGTTACCCGCTGACCCTGGCCGACCCCGGCGCGGCGGTGGTGCCGCGGGTGCTCGCGGCCGCCAGCCAGCTGATCCTGGTCTCGCCGGCCAGCCATGACGCGGCCAGCTCGCTCGCCACCACCCGGGAATGGCTGGAGGCGCACGGCCACGCCGGGCTGGCCGAGGAGGCCATCATCGTGCTGAACGGCGTCAGCCGGCACACCCTGCCGCACGTGGAGCAGGCCGAGGCCCTGGCCCGGGGTCGGTGCCGCGCCATCGTGCGGGTCCCCTGGGATGATCACCTCAGGAAACCAGAGCCACAACGTGCGGCAGCGTCCTCCCCTGGCACGCACCCGGCTCAGGCGGCGGGGCCGCTGGGCCTGGCTGCCCTGCAGGCCTACACCGCCTTGGCCGGCTTGCTCGTCGCTTCGCTGGCCGACCTGCCCGATCAGCCGCGGATCCGCCCATGAGCGGCATCAGGGCGCCGGGCCGGAGCCGCCTCTCGGTCCGGTACTTCGACGACCGGATCCTGCTCACCGAGACCCACGCGTGGGCCTACTACCGGCTGCCGACGGTGTCGTACGAGTTCACCACCCCGCAGGACCGGGAGGCGCTGGCCACCAACATCACCGTGGCCCTGGCCGCGATCCGGATGCCCGACGCCGAAGTGCACCTGCGGATTGCGCACCGGTCCTACCCGGCGGCCGAATGGGCCACCCGGCTGGACGCCACCTCGGACGGCGGGCCGGGCTGGCCGGAGTACCTCGACGAGATGTACCAGCACGTGTGGGCGAAGGACTTCTGGACCAAGGAGGTCTATCTCGGGGTCCGGCTGGGCCAGCGCGGCATGCGCGCCCAGCTGTCCGGCGGGGTCTTCGCCCAGTTCATCGGCATGTACCGGGCCAGTGAGGAGGCCCTGGGCCTGTCCGACGAGTCGGTGCCGGCGGCGGAGATCGCGCGGTGGACCGAGCAGGCCGAGCGGCTGGGCCGGGCGCTGGGCTCCAGCGCCCTGGCCGCGAGCCACGCCAGCTCGGAAGAGATCGCCTGGCTGTTCCGGCACGCGCTGGCCGGAACCGCCGCTGAGCCGCAGCCCTCGGCGGCCCGGCGCCGCCGCTGGGGCGCAGGCGAGATCGAGGCGCTACTGGAAGGCCAGGTGCACAACGCGCGCACGCTGCTCCGGCTGGAGCACCCGGCCGGGGAGGCGTACGCCGCGTTCCTGTCCTTCGCCAGGTTCCCCGACGTCATGTACTTCCCCGAGGCCGAGCCCTGGCTGCACTACAGCGACGCGCTGCCGTTCCCGGTCGAGGCCAGCCTGCGGATGAAGCTGATACCCCCGGCCAAGGCCAGCAAGGACGTCAGCCGCAGGCTCGCGCACGCCCGGGACATGGACGCGCACATCAGGGAGGCCGGAGCCGACCTGCCGATCGCGCTCGCCGAGCAGATCGAGGCGGCGCGGCTGCTGGAGCACGGCATCACCAAGGAGCGGCTGCCGTTCGTCTACGGCTGGCACCGGCTGATGGTGACCGCTCCCACGCGCGAGCTGTGCGTCCGGCGCGCCGAGGCCGTGACCGAGCACTACCGGGACGTCGGGATCGACGTGGTCAACTCCACCGGGGACCAGTTCTCGCTGCTCTGCGAGTCACTGCCGGGCGACCGGGTCCGGCTCAACTCCTACCTGCAGCGCCAGCCGCTGTACACGATCGCGGGCGGGATGCCGACCGCCACCGTCGACCTCGGTGACCGCGTCGTGCCGGACGCGGGCTGGGTCGGGCCGTTCATCGGCGAGACGCTGGGCCGGGCCAGGGCCATCGTGCACTTCGACCCGCTGGTCGCCGCCGCGCGCAACCGGCCGACCGCGGTCGCGATCACCGGCGAGCCCGGCGGCGGCAAGACCACCCTGGCGCTGCTGCTGATCCTGCAGCTGGCGCTACGCGGCGTGACGGTCGCCGTCATAGACCCGAAGGGGGACGCGGAGGCGCTGGTGGCCCTGCTGCGGGACCGCGGGCGCCCGGCGCGGGTACTCCCGCTGGGCAGCGCGGCCCCCGGCCTGCTCGACCCGTTCTCGTTCGGCGACGATCTCGCCGAGCGGCGGACCATGGCGACGGAGACGTTGCGGCTGCTGCTGCCCAGGATGAGCGAGGAGCGGGAGAGCGCGATGGTCCAGGCCGTGGGGGCCGTCGCCGCCGGGGAGCAGCCCAGCCTGGGCAAGGTGGTGACGTACCTGGAGAAGTCGGCCGACCCGGCGTCGATGAATCTCGGCGCGGTGCTCAGCTCGATGTCGGAGATGCGGCTGGCCAAGCTCTGTTTCGCTCCCTCCGGCGGCCAGGGCATCGACGCGGCCGGCTGGACGACGGTCTTCACCCTGGCCGGCCTGACCCTGCCCGACGTCGGAGTCAAACGTGATGACTATTCCTACGAACAGCGGCTCTCGGTGGCCCTGCTCTACCTGGTCTCGCAGTTCGCCCGCAGGCTGCTGAACGGGATGGACCGCAGCCTGCCCAAGGCGATCATCCTCGACGAGGCGTGGGCGATCACGTCGACGCCGCAGGGCGCCAAGCTGATCCCCGAGGTGTCGCGGATGGGCCGGTCACGCAACACGGCGCTGATCCTCGTCTCGCAGAATGCCGGCGATCTGCTGAACGAGCAGGTCACGAACTGTATCTCGGGGGTGTTCGCGTTCCGCTCGTCAGAGCGGATGGAGGTCGCGAACGTGATGGCGCTGCTGGGCGTGGAACCGTCCGAGGAGCACAAGGCGGTGCTGCGCGGCCTCGGCAACGGCGAGTGCGTCTTCCGCGACCTCGATGGCCGCGCGGGCCGGATCGGCATCGACCTGATCTCCGACGAGTTGCGGCGCCGCCTGGACACCAACCCGACCAGGGCCAAGCCCGGGGGGACCGCCCCGCCCGGCACCCGGTCCGTCCCCGCGGCCGCGCACGAGGCCCGTCCCGCTGGCCCGCCGCCCGCTACCCCGCTGCCCGGCATGCCGCAGCCCGCTGCTTCGCATCCGCCCGCCCCGCAGCCCGCCGACTCCTCTCCGCCCGTCGGCTGACCCTTCCCTACTACCCCCCCGCCAGGAGCACCGCCCGATGCGCAGAAGCCGCTTCCCGCACCGCACCGTTCTGGTGCTTGCCGTGCTGGCGGCCGTGCTCGGCGTTCCTCTTGCCGTGCCGCATGCCGCAGCGTCGCCCGGTACGGTGCGGGCTGGCACGGTGCCTGCGGTGACGGCATCGGCCGCCCGGTCGCCGTCGGCAGCGCACGCCGATGCGCGCCGGCCGGTGGCCGCGGTCACCCTGGCGGCGCGGCAGCCCGCCGCGCCGGGCGGGGCCTGCTCGGTACCCGGGATCGGTGACATCGGCTCCCTGCTCGGGTTCTGCACGCTCGGCCAGAGCGGCCTGACCGGGGACCTGAACAACATCTGCCAGCCCTCGCTGCCCGATCCCGAGCCGGCCAACGCCGGCATCGACTCCCTGGTGAGACCGCCCGCCTCGTCGGGTGCGCAGCCGACCACGCTCTACGGCAGCTACGGCGTCG
>Ga0306920_100001576_pt1 | contig 28419 bp, 24 predicted proteins | sample flu12Cox44000170_FD_204666 | JGI IMG/M metagenome (GOLD analysis project Ga0306920, IMG submission 204666) | Lab enrichment of tropical soil microbial communities from Luquillo Experimental Forest, Puerto Rico - flux4day.12C.oxic.44.000.170 (v2)... | ecosystem: Environmental > Terrestrial >... | reverse complement strand
CTCGTCAAAACGATCAAGGTCGGCGGCGAGGGCTTCTGGGATTACCTCAATTTTGATTCGCCGACGCGCAGGCTGTTCATCTCCCGTGGAAGCAAGGTGATGGTGCTGAACGTCGACACCGAAAAAGTCGTCGGCGAAATTCCGGACACGCCGGGAGTGCATGGAATCGCTTTCGCACCAGACCTGGGAAAAGGCTTCACTTCGAACGGTATGGCCGGCACCATTTCGATTTTCGATCTGAAGACCCTCCAGGTGACCGGCCACGCGCAGGCAGAAATGAATCCGGACTGCATCATCTACGACCCGGCAACCAAGCGTGTCTTCGCGATGAACGGGCGCAGCGGCTCTGCAACGGTCCTCGACGCCGACACCGGCATGGTTGTGGGAACGATCCAGATCGGTGGGAAGCTCGAATTTGCCGCAGCCGACGGCAAAGGCCACGTTTACGTCAACGTTGAAAACAAGAGCGAAGAAGTCGAGATCGATTCCCAGAATATGACCGTCATGGCGCATTGGCCGCTCGATCCCTGCAAAGACCCTTCCGGACTCGCGATCGACGCCAAGAACCGCCGGCTTTTTGCGGGCTGCGGCAACAAGATGATGGCCGTGATCAACGCCGATTCCGGACGGGTGATTGCCACGCCCGCCATCGGGGCGGGGGTCGATGCCAACGCGTTCGATCCGGCCAGCGGATATGCATTCGCTTCCTGCGGCAGCGGAGTGCTGAGCATAGTTCACGAGGATTCGCCGGATCAATTCAGCGTCGTCGAAGATGTGCCTACGCAGCAGGGAGCGCGGACCATGGTTCTTGATCCAAAAACGCACGAAGTCTATTTGGTGACCGCGCAGTTCGCTCCGCCAGCCGCACCGACGCCCGATAATCCGCGGCCGCGGCCAAGCCTCGTGCCCGACTCTTTTGTGGTTTTGCAATTCGGGCGTTAGTCGGTTCTACAAAAGCTGGTGAGTCTTCGAGGCGGATTTGATCTCGAGCGGCACTTGGTCCGCGATTTCCAGCCCGTAGCCCTTTAGGGCCACAACTTTGCGAGGAAGATTGGTCAGTACGCGAATGCGCCGCAACCCAAGATCTTTCAGAATTTGCGCCCCAATTCCGCTTTCGTGCTGGATCACGCGCTGTACGCTCGGATCGCGCTCTACATGCTCGCGGTGGTGATAGAGGATGCGAGGCAGCGGAGCTCCCTCCTCTGTTCGTGTATCGATTCGAAACCCGCGGCCGGTTTGATGCAGATAGACGAATACACCACGGTTTTCCACTGCTATGGCTGCAAGCGACCGTTCCACCATTTCGCGGCAATCACACTCGGTCGAGCCCAACACATCGCCGGTCAAGCAGTGCGAATGAACGCGCACGAGCGGTGGAGGGTTCTGTGCGGTAAATCCCTCCCCGTTCTCTGAAATGTCGCCACGGAGCAGCGCTACGTGCAACTCGTGATCCACATCGCTCGAATACGCGATCATGCGGAATTCGCCGTATTTGGTAGGGAGCGTCGACTCGGCAATGCGCCGTACGTTTCGCTCGTGATGCATGCGATAGCGAATGAGGTCCGCAACGGTGACTAGTTTCATCCCCTGCTGTTGGCAGAACTCGACGAGCTGCGGCGTGCGCGCCATGGTGCCGTCGTCGTTCATGATTTCGCAGATCACGCCGGAGGGATCGAGCCCGGCGATGCGAGCCAAATCAACGGAAGCCTCTGTCTGCCCTGCGCGCACCAACACGCCTCCATTGCGCGCTCTCAGCGTATAAACATGCCCGGGCCGGGCCAGATCGTCCGGCTTGGTGTAGGGGTCGGTAGCCGCAAGAATGGTGGTCGCCCGGTCCCACGCGCTGGTGCCCGTCGTCGTACCGCGCTGCGCGTCGATCGGCTCGCAGAACGGAGTGCCGAATGCGGAGGTGTTGCGCGGCGAAATCGGCTTCAGGTCGAGTTCCTCGCAGCGCTTTTCGGTGAGCGAGAGGCAGATCAAGCCGCGCCCATATTTGGTCATGAAATTGACGGCCTCAGGTGTGATTTTTTCCGCCGCCATGGTCAGATCGCCTTCGTTTTCGCGGTCTTCATCGTCAACGAGGACAATCATCCGCCCCTGGCGGATCTCCTCGATCGCCTCTTCGATGCTTGCAAATGGTCCTCGACTTTCAGTCATGGTGACAACACCAGCCTCGCTCGACTATAGCGGATACAACCGCTCTCCAGCAATCAAGCCAATCAAGGAGAACCCCGGGTGAGGCCCCTTCCCGTCCGGTCTGGCAAGCTTCCCATTCAAACCGATTACGCCGAGGCGAATTTCGTGGCGCGCTCGTCCCAAACGGAAACAGCCAACGGCAATGTGGCCCGCAAGCGTGTTCCGGCCTCCGTTGAAATCAGCTCGAGCTTGCCTCCAAACTGCCGAAGCCGATGGTTCATGCTTCTCAGGCCCACCCCCGCCGTACCGACCCAGTCTCGCGCAGATTCTTCCAGTATGCCGGGCGGAACTCCCCTCCCTCGATCGATCACCTCCAGAACTACTGCCTCCAGCGTGCGCCCTAGAACGACCTCCGCCGTTTCGCTCCCAGAGTGTCTGTGCACGTTCGTCAAGCTCTCCTGCAGAACTCGAAACAGGATCAATTCCGCATCGCGAGGCAAGCGCTCGAAGTCTTCAGGAATATCGAAAGTGGCACGGATTCCGCTGCGCTTTGAAAAGCCATCAACATACCAGGGTATGGCCGATCTCAACCCCAATTCTTCGAGCATGGGAGGGTACAGCAGATAGGAAATCGTCCTCACCTCTTTGACGCATTCCTCGGCCAGGGCCGCACACTGCTCAATCTCCCGTTTCGCCGCGCGTACATCCTTTCCGAGCCGGTCATAGCTGACCGAATCGAGTTTCATCTTGAGTACGGCAAGGTATTGTCCGAGGCTGTCGTGCATTTCCTGGCCGATGCGCTTGCGCTCTTCGTCTTGCATGCGCAGCAACTGCAGGGAGAGTTCGCGCAGCGATTGTTCGGAAGCTTGCAATTTCTCGCGAGATTCTTCGATGGCCTTTTGCGCGAGCATGCGTTCGGTAAAATCCCGGGTGATCCTAGTGAAACCCACGAGCCTTCCCAAATCGTCCCGCAGAGCTGTCAGAATCCCGTTCGCCCAAAATCGGGTGCCATCCTTGCGTACCCGCCAGCCTTCCGCCTCAAACCGCCCTTCTTTTGCGGCGAGTTCGAGCTCCCGGTGGGGTTTTCCCGCCTGCGTCTCTTCTTCCGGATAGAAGCGCAAAAAATGCTTCCCTAAGATTTCAGCGGCCTTGTAGCCTTTGATGCGTTCGGCGCCGGCGTTCCAGGTGACCACTCGACCCTGTGGATCCAACCCGAAGATCGCGTAATCCTGCACCGCCTCAACGATTAACCGGAATCTCTCTTCGTTTTCCCGTAGGGTTTGCTCGGCTCGCCGGCGTGCCGCCATATCCGAGCGAAGCGCCAGGCCAGAAACGCCGATGAGAATGAAAGCGGCAAGGCTCCCAGAGACGATGAGTAGATTGATTTCATGATCAGATTGTAGTGCGGTTTCGCGCCGTTGGCTCAGCAAATCCAGCTCCACAGTCTGCATCTCCGCAGCGATTGTGCGAACTTCGCCGACCGACCTCCGGATCGATGACTCCAAATCAGCGAGTCCCGATTCGCTGAGCTGGTCGGACCGGCGCAAATCAACCTCTTGCTGAATAAGTCGCAGGCTGTTGCCCATCACCGCTTCCAAACTGGCCAGCCTGTGCTGCTGGTCGGGGCTATCTTGTGACAGCGCACGCAGGTTTTTAAGATGATCGCCGATGTTTTGGCTCCCCTGCCGGCAGGTGGTTAACGCCGCGCTATCGCCCGAAATAACGAAACTCTGGGCGCAAGCATCCGCGTCATTCAGACCCTTTTCTGTTGCTTCAAGCTCTCGCAGCACTTCCTGGGTGTGCGAGACCCAGCCGTTATCTTCTACGACGCGCCGCGCGGCCCGGTACTGCATTCCCCCCAGGGCGACAATGCTGGCCAAAGCCATGCCCACGGCGAGGCCAACCTTTGTTTCGAGCGACAACTTCATTTTCGGTGTGAACGCAGCGGCGCTCGTTTTCGTCAAACGGTCGATAATCGGGCTAGCCCCACTGCCCGCCGTAGTGTCCGGCACGCTCCTAGCAGGGTTTGAAGGAACTGCCGCCGGCGGTACCTCGGCGTTCATAATCCGATCTCCAAGCTCCTGGCAAGCAATCCGCTAGAGCCAGAAGCGCGCATCCTCTTGGCAGTAGAATGATAAATATATCATCAGGCTAGGCAGGCCGCAGCGCCGAACCGGCTTTTCCCAAAATGCAACGTAATGACATCCATCTCCGCACAAGGTATTCTTTCGCTTGCCCATTTCCCACATTCACCATCCCACTTTTCTCTTTTTTGCCGCCCTGGTGGCCGGAACTGTCAACTCGGTCGCCGGAGGCGGAAGCTTCATCTCCTTTCCCGCCTTGCTTTTCACGGGCATGCCGGCCATACCCGCGAATGCAACGAATACCGTCGCTCTCTGGCCAGGTACACTGGCCAGCACGGTGGCTTATCGGAGCGCGTTTAAAGGGGAGGCCCGCCGACTGCTGCCCCCCCTGCTAGGGATCTGCGTCATAGGAGGTATGTTGGGGGCGGTGATCCTGCTGCGAACGCCGCCAGCCACTTTTCTGCGTCTCGTTCCCTGGCTGCTCTTGCTGGCAACCCTCCTGTTCGTCTTCAGCGGACAGATGACGGCTTGGATTCGCCGTCGCTCCGGTCATGCGCCGGGCGACAAGAGCATTCCGCGCGGCCTGTTCATAGCGGGATTGCTGATTCAGCTGATCATCGCGATGTACGTGGGATATTTCGGTGCCGGCACAGGGATTCTGGTTCTCTCGCTGCTTGCGCTGCTCGGAATGGAAAACATCCATGCCATGAATGGCATGAAAACACTGCTCGTGAGCGTGGCAAACGGCGTCGCGATTATCACCTTCGTCTGGGCTCGCGTGATTGTTTGGCCCCAGGCTCTGCTGATGATTCTGGGAGCAGCGGTTGGGGGCTATGGGGGAGCCTATCTTGCGCAGAAAATGAATCCTCAGCACGTCCGGGTGCTCGTGATCGCAATCGGCTTCGCGATGGCAGCCTACTTTTTCTGGCGCCCTTGATGGGCGAAGACTCCCTGCTTCAAGGGGTGAAGCGGGAGTGGAGGGCCGGGTTTGGCGAGAGGTTATGAGCTAGCTCCACTCCTGGCATCGGCGTCCTATCGTGTGTCCTGCGGCGAGATCACCAGCGCCAGCAGCTGGTTGTCACTGCTTGGCTGATACTGCACGGTTGCCATTGAACCAGTGCTAGTCCGTGCGGTCACCTGGGTATTTTGGTTGACGACAAACTGCATGGTCCGCTTGTCGTTGCCGTTGTTCACTTCGAGGGTTATCGATCTCTTATCGGGTGCAATAGACACTACTTTGCCGGAAACAGACTTAGCCTGTTCTGCTTGATCTTGTGACTGAGACTGCTGCGGTAGCGCCACCCCGCGGGCTGGCGTGAGCAATAGCAGGCCGGCCGCAGACAAGGACAACCACAGTCCTCGTTTCAAATTCATAGTCCTCTCCTTCCAAGTGGCCGGGACCGAGCACACCGCGCATCTTTGCTGCCATACGGGCCTATACTTACGGTTTTGATAAGCTCCTTGCACTCAAGCTGTTAGGGGCCCTCTTCGAACCTCCAAGAAACGTTGTCGGCTAAGCCGGCCGAGTGAGGCACGTGGGTGAGAGCTTTTTTCCTAGAACTCGCGGATTTTTCCCTAAGGTGGCCACGGTATGCGTTCCAAGCTTGAGTGCTGTGACTGGATTTTTTCCGCCCAACCCCGCCTGCGTTTCATCTGATCGGACCGGCTCTTAGCTCCCCCTGTTCCACTGTCGTGCGAGCCGACCGGCCCGCCCTGCTGTCAACTAAACTCGTCGAGGCTCGGACGGCTCAGCAGAAAACGACCGAAAGGCGCGCAGTTTCCCTTTGTGTCTGCTCGGTGCGATTTTGCCTGTACTCGCGACGCGGGACCTACTGAGAATCAGGACTAGGCGGGTGGTGAAATGAACGACACCCTCGGTGTGCCTGCCAAGGCGGCGCAAATTTTGCATCGAGAGCGCGTCGAAGCGGTTCCTTCGAGCATCGAAACCTGGCAGGGGCATGGGGTCCTAGCCGCCCGCAAAGCTCAGCCAAGAAAGGAATGGCGATGCCGAACCACCACAAAGCAGAAGTGAAGGAGCGACGCAAAGCACCGCTGGCGACTCCCTCCGACATCCGCCCCGACGCGGTACGGGACATTACCGGAGCACTGAACGCGCTACTCTCAGACGTGTTCGCACTTTACATCAAGACCAAGAATTTCCACTGGCATATCAGCGGGCCACATTTCCGCGATTATCACTTGCTGCTTGACGAGCAAGCCGAACAGATCTTCGCGACCAGCGACCCCATCGCCGAGCGCGTCCGCAAAATTGGTGGCACTACGATCCGCTCCATTGGTCACATCGGGCGTTTGCAGCGCGTCCTAGACAATGACGCCGACTATGTTGAGCCTAAGGACATGCTGAGCGAGCTTCGCGAGGACAATGAGTCGCTGGTCAAAAGCATGCTCGCCGCCCACGATCTGTGCGCAGAGGCGAATGACGTCGCGACTACAAGCCTGCTCGAGGTGTGGATCGACGAAGCGCAGCGCCGCGCTTGGTTCCTCTTCGAGGCCACGCGAAACACATAGAGCGCGAGTGCACCAGACGACGTCGCCGCCCTTTGCGTTTGTGCCCTTCGAGCCGGCGGGGTCTCCTTACGCTTCGGCTGCCACGCTCGCAGCAATATGGAAAATCCGCTCCGCGTTGCGGTGATACAACTTCTCGCGATCCGCATCGGAGACCGGCGCTGAATTCAGGAAGGCGACTGCCGGCGCGGTCGGCTGATACGGATAGTCAATCGCCCAAAGGACATTTTCGATTCCCAACGCCTTGATCGAAAAGTCCAGCGCCAAGTGAGATTCTTGCCCGCTCGTCGTAATCACGAAATTGCGTTTGAAGTATTCACTCGGCGTCAGCTTGGTCTTGGGCGCAGCGCCGCGGTTTTGCGCGTTCTTGTTCATATAGTCGAGCCGCCAAAACCAGAAATGCACCGCCTCGCCCATGTGCCCTATGCAAATCTTCAATTGGGGGAAGCGGTCAAATACACCCGCCACCATCATGCGCACCGCGTGCGTCGACACCTCCATGCCGTAACCCCACTGCGCACTGTCCAGGCCGTATTCACGGAACGGCTCGGCCATTCCATCCGACGGCGCTCGGGGATGAATGTAGATGCAGCCGTCGAGCGCTTCGGCGGCCTCGAGAATCGGAAAATATTTCGGGTTATCGAGATACTCGTTGTGCGTGTGCGAATTCAGGATGAAGCCATTCAGCTTCAGCTCCCTCAGCGCACGTTCCATCTCTTTAACCGCACGTTTCGGCGATTGCGGAGCAAACGTGGCCAGACCGGCAAATCGCGTCGGATGCTTGCGAATCACTTCGGCGAGTCGGTCATTCGCCAGCGCGGCCAGTTCAGTCGCCGCATCGGCATCGAACATCTGCACGCCGGGCGCGGTCAGCGACAGCAGATGCATCGAGACATTGTTCTCGTCCATCTCGCGCAGCCGTTCGCCTTCCAGATCGAGCAAACGCGGCAAGAGCCGCCCTTGCGCATCCTCTTGGCTGGCATCGTAGATTCGTCTGACCAGCGTCAGATCCAGGCTGTGGCCTGGCGCGCGGGCCACGCCGCGGAGAGCTGCCGCGACCTCTGGAATTGAGAAAGCTTCCTCCGTCGCAATGCGGCGGATTTTTTTCTGATCAGCGCCCATGGTCGCTCCTTTCCTACTGATTTCGTCTGGCAGGGGGGTCGCCACCGGAATTTGCGGGTGCTCAGCTTCCCGCTTTGCCCGCCAAAATGCAAGCACGAGACGTGGCCCGGGGGCTTACGGTATGATCGCTCGCCCACGCGGCAGGCCGCGCACGTATCCGTAATGGAAAAGCAACAGACGGGCGAGGTAGGACCCTGGCACCCCTGGTGGCCCATCCTTCTGATGCTTGGCTGCTCGCTGTTGAGCTACATGGACCGCCAAATCCTCGCTGTTCTTTCGCCCATGATTCTCGTGGATCTGAAGCTGAGCGCCGAGCGCTACGCCGAAATCTTGAGTGCGTTCAGTGTGGCCTATATGATTGGCAACCCGGTCTGGGGGGCGATCCTCGACCGCACGGGACTGCGCCGGGGCATGACATTCGCCGTGGCGATCCGTGCATTGGCCTGTGCCGCGCACGCGATGCTTTCCGGCTTTTTCGGCTTCGCGGGGGCCCGCCTAATCCTTGGATTCGGTGAAGGCGCCACGTTTCCTGGCGGCCTGCGCACTGCTCTAGAGTCACTTCCTACTAAGCAGCAGTCCCGCGGCATCGCCGTTGCGTATAGCGGGGGCTCGCTGGGCGCTATGCTCACGCCGATCATGGTCACCCCGATCGCCCTCGCCCACGGCTGGCGTGCCGCCTTCTTGGTGACCGCGATCGGCAGTCTGGTCTGGGTCCTTCTGTGGCGGGCCACGGTCACTTTCTCCGCCGCCCGTTCACCGCGGCAGACGCACCGCCTCGTGCTCCCCAATCCCTTGGAGCGCCGCTTCTGGAGCCTCGTTTCCGCCTACGCGCTCGGCGCGTTGCCGATCGGAATGATTCTCTATCTCGCTCCGCTCTACCTCGCCCAAGTGCTTGGCTTCACCCAGTCGCAACTCGGCAGCGTCCTTTGGATTCCTCCGCTTGGCTGGGAAATCGGTTATTTCGTCTGGGGCTGGGTGAATGACCGCTTCGTTGGCACAAATCCTCGACCGTCCTGGCTAGTCCTCGCGCTTGCCGCGATGGGGCTGCCACTCATCGCCGCGCCGGTGTCCAAAGATTCGGCGCTGGTGCTGGCGCTACTCTTCTGGTCGATGTTTGTCGCCTCTGGTTTCGTGGTCGTTTCGTTACGGACGAGTGCGCTTGCCTATCCCGCCGAGCAGACCGGGCTGGTGGCCGGCATCGGAGCCGGTTCGTGGTCCGCGCTAGTGGCAGCCGTTCTACCCAGTCTCGGCCACATGTTCGACATGAAGCACTACGCCAACGCATTCCTGTTCTGCGCCATGGTGCCTGTGATCGGTGCCTTCTGCTGGTGGTCGCTCACGCTGCCGCAGAACTCCCTGGCGAACACCAGATAACCCATCACTGCTTGGCCTCGGAACAAGAGCGAGCAACCCTGCCTGGCAGCGAATTCTCCACATCTCAGCGCTCTTCTGGCTCAGCTAGGCATCGGCCGACAGCGGGCTCGCGATTTCTTCCAGTCGCGATCGCTCCGCCTTGACTCCCCACACTGACTCCACAACCGCCGCCAAAAACATCAGCACCGCCGCAATCAGATACCCATAAAAAACCTGCTCGGCCGATCCTGACCCAATCAACCTCCCGAATAACCATGGCGCCATCACGCCGCCCACGGCCGTCCCCAGTGAATAGAAAAAAGCGATCGCCAGTGCGCGAATCTCCAACGGAAAAATCTCGCTCACGGTCAAATAGCCCGAACTTGCCGCAGCGGACGCGAAAAAGAAAATAACCGTCCAGGCCAGGGTTTGCGTGGTGGCTGAAAGTTGCCCGTGCGCGAAAGCCCATCCCGTGAAGGCCAACAGCAGCGCCGCGATTGCATAGGTTGCCGCGATCATTTGGCGGCGACCGATGGTGTCAAAAAATCGCCCGAGGACTAGCGGTCCAAGAAAATTTCCAGCGGCGAATGGCAGCAAATAAATTCCCGTCCTTCCTCCCGGAACGTCGTAGAAACGCGTCAGGATCAGCGCGTAGGTGAAGAAGACCGCGTTGTACAGGAACGCCTGCGACGTGATCAGCGCGAGGCTCAAAAACGATCGCCCGAGATAGTGTCCAAACATGCGCTTGGCCACGAGGGCAAATCCGAAACTCTGGCGGGGATGAATCGTCAGCGACTGGCCTTCTGGCCGGCCCAGTCTCTTGCCCAGGCTCGTCTCCGCGCGCAACTCGATCTCGGCCATGGTCCTTTCGGCCTCCCCTTCGGCCCCATGCGTCATGAGCCACCGGGGGCTTTCCGGGACGTGCTTCCTCATCAGCAGAATCAACAAGCCCAAAAGCGCGCCGATTCCGAACCCCAGCCGCCAGCCGACTTTCGGTAGAAGGAAACGCGGATCGAGCAAAATCAGGGTTGCCGCCGATCCGGCGGCTGCCCCTAGCCAATAACTGCCGTTGATGATCAGATTGACGCGCCCTCGAAACTCAGCTGGAATCAGCTCGTCGATCGCTGAGCCAATGGCCGCGTACTCGCCGCCGATTCCTGCCCCGGTCACAAATCGAAACAACGCAAAGCTCCACACATTCCACGAAAATGCCGTCAGCAGCGTCCCCCCTAGGTAAACGGCGAGGGTGACGAAGAAAAGTCTCTTCCGCCCCCAGCGGTCGGTCAGATAACCAAAGAGCAGCGCTCCCAAAACCGCCCCGACCAAATAGGTTGACGCGATCGAGCCGATCTGCTGCGCCGAGAAATTCATCACCTCGGGCTCTTGCAGCACTCCGCTGACTGCACCGCTCAGGGTGACCTCCAAACCGTCAAGCGTCCAGGTCACTCCCAGCGCTGTCACAATCAGCCAGTGAAATCCGCACCAGGGAATGCTATCAAGACGCGCGGGGATCAGCGTTTCGAAGGGCACCGGCGCTACAGGTGAGGATTCGACAGGGAAAACCCGCTCGGCCAAGATGCACTCCTCGCGGCCGGGTGGTTCATTATACGATGCCCCCCGTAAGAAACTTTCCAAAGTCTGTTGAGTGTCGATCGGCGATGAACTCGACGAATACGACGCGTAAAAATGGGAGCGCCCCCGCTGCCAAGACGCAATCCGCGAGCAGTCTCTGCCGCGAGCCGAGCGAGGTTGCAACTGATCCGCCGCTCTCGCCTCCATCTCTCCGGGCATGTTGGCTATGCTGATGAAAACGCTGTTCTTACGCGCGTCGAGCGGTAAGCCGACGGAAGAGTCTCAAAAGAGCAACGAGGGGAGCAAGTCGAGCCTGCCCGCCGAACAGGCGCCACCGCCCGCCTCCGTCTGGCCCGTCGGATTTAGTTCGCTCCCTCTTTGTCGGCCACTCGGGCCGGGTACGGACAACCTCAAAGAGGATGGCCGAATCAGTGTCATAACCGATCGAAGGGAGCAATCAGGTGATTTCGAATGGTTGCCTAGCGGCGCGAGCGCGCCGTCGCGCGCGCTGGCCTGTGCTCATGCTTTTCGGCGTAGCAGGGCTCAACCTGACGGGGTTGTGCGCGTTTGCCAGCCGTGCCGAGCAAAGCCAGCCGGCGCAAAAGACGCAGTCGTCGCCGCCGACCGAGGCCCACAACCAGGGCGCGTCGTCGCAGCCGAAACTGAAGGCCGAATCAAGGCTGGTGTACGTCAATGCGGTCGTGCGTGACAAGAACGGAAAAATCGTGCCCACGCTCGACAAGGGCGATTTCACCCTGGCTGAAGATGGCCGCCCGCAGATGATCACAAACTTTATTCGCGAGAGCGGCCTGCCTCTGACGCTTGGCCTGCTCGTCGACACCAGCATGAGCCAGCGAGCCGTCCTCAATAGCGAGCGCGACGCGAGTTACACATTCCTCGATCAGATGCTTCGGCTGGACAAGGACAAGGCGTTCTTGATTCACTTCGATCACGAGGTGGAGTTGCTGCGGGACTTGACATCCGATCGCGCAAAGCTTAAGTCTGGGCTCGACGAGCTGCAGATCGCCAGCTACGAACCTGCCGGCGATAGCGAGGATGATAACGGCCAAGGCGACGGCCGCGCGAGCCACCGCCACCACGGAACGCAGCTCTACGATGCAATCTATCTCGCTTCCAATGAGCTGATGAAAAAACAATCAGGGCGCAAGGCACTCTTTATTCTTTCCGACGGCGTCGATCGCGGCAGCAAGGAATCGCTGGAAGACGCAATGGAGGCCGCGCAGCGCGCCGACACGTCGGTTTATTCGATTTACTATGCCAGCGAGCCGGCCGAACACCAGGGCGCTGGTCACCACCCCGGGTGGCACCCGGGCATGGGAGGCCCGGGCATGGGATATCCCGGCGGCGGAGGCGGATATCCCGGCGGTGGCGGACAGCGCACCCGCGAAGCGCGTCCGGACGGTAAGAAAATCCTCGAGCGAATCTCCACTGAAACCGGGGGACGTTTCTTTTCAATTTCAAAGAAGCTGTCGATCAATGACATCTACGCACAAGCCCAAGAGGATCTGCGGAACCAATACACTCTCGGTTATGCGCCTGATCGCGCCGGCACGCGGGCCGACGACTACCACAAAATTCATCTCACTACGAGGCAGCCGGATCTGACCGTCCAGGCGCGCGATGGGTATTACTCGAATTAGTCCCCGTCACCTCCCTGTTCAGAGTCGCGCAGTTTTGGGATCGTGCAGGCGGAAATGGGCGACGCGGATGTGCTTGAATTGGTCCTTTTCCACCGTGTAGATGCACCAGTTCGTCGTGATGTAGATGTCGCCGGCTTTCATGCTGCGCCCGGAAAAGTTGGCGTAGTCTTTGAAAAAATGGAACTCGGTATACATTTCGGCAGCAATCATCTGGCCGTCCTGTAGGACAGTCTGGACCTCGAGCGCTTCGCGGCAGTGCTGATGGAGCACGACGTATTGCTCCAGGAAGCCCTGGCGACCGCGACGCGTCACCGGAGGCGCCTGAGGATTGGCGAGCATGGTCGGATACTCGATCACCACATCAGGATGATAGAAGGCCATTACGTCTTCGTACCGCTTGTGATTGAAGTGGTCGATGTATTGAAGTAGTTGCTGCTTGTCCATGGGCGTGCTCCTTCCCGCCGGCAGGAACAGTACATGAATAGGGACATTTTTGCGAGCCGGGGGGGTGCCGCTGTGGGCTGTGGGCCGCGCGCTTGACACTCGATTCGAGGACCGATATAGAGGTTGCATGCCACAGTCCATTTTCGTTTTTGATTTCGGTGCGAATGAAGAAGCGGCGCAACAAGCGCGTCACAAAGTCGATGCCTGGAAGCAAGGTTTTCGGTTGGGCGACAAAATGTTACTCAAATTCGAGCGCAGCAATTCTCTTGTGGAAGCGCAGAAAGAAGGCAGCGCGGAACCGAAAAAAGCTCAACGAGGCAAGTCCCCGAGCAAGAAATCGGCCGCAGAAGCGGAGTCGAAAAAGGCCAGCGATTCAGGCAACGTTCGATTGCTCGTGCGACTGAATTTCTCCGACCATGAAAAGCTTTCCCATCAGCGATGGTTGGACCGCATTCCGGCGGAGGAGCCGTTCAAGTCGGCTAAGTTGGAAACCGTGCGCATGGGGGATCCGGAATTTCCCAAAATAGTTGAACTCTTTGATTCACTCGACTAATGATTTAGGGGTATCGCGAGGGTGAGGCCGATTTCGATATAATGAGCTGAAGGTGGATGGCGAACCAGCGGAGGCGAGCACGTTTGGCCTCGCAAACCAAAGTTAAAACAGCCATATTTGATTCCTCGAAGTACCACGGACTCGAACGAGATGCGCTCGTTCGAATTTACCGCACGATGTTCCTCTCCCGGCGGCTGGATGACCGCGAAATCCAACTCAAGCGCCAAAATAGGATCTTCTTTCAAATCAGCGGCGCCGGCCATGAGGGCGTGTTGGCGGCGGCCGGTTTGGTGCTAAAACCCGCGTATGACTGGTTCTTTCCCTATTATCGCGACCGTGCGCTGATGCTCATGCTCGGCGTAACTCCCTACGAGATGCTGCTGCAGGCCGTCGGTGCGAAGGACGATCCTTCCTCAGGAGGTCGGCAGATGCCTTCCCATTGGGGGAGCCGGCGGCTGAATATCGTGCCGAGCGCATCGGCTACGGGCATGCAATGGCTTCATGCGGTAGGTGCAGCGGAAGCGGCGCTCTACTACGACCGATACCCGAAAGCGTTTGAGCAGGCGCGCAACGCGCCACTGGGAGATTCGCTCGCTCATCACCCCGACGAGATCGCGTACGTATCCGGTGGAGACGGTTCAACCAGCGAAGGGGAGTTCTTTGAAGCGATCAACGCCGCGTGCCTGAGGCGTGTGCCCGTGCTCTTTTTGGTGGAAGACAACGGCTATGCCATTTCCGTGCCGATCGAGGCACAAACGGCGGGCGCGAGCATCTCCAAACTAGTCTCAAGCTTTCCGGGTTTGCTGGTCGAGGAATGCGACGGGCTAGACCCGCTTGAGTGCTACGCCACTCTCAGCCGGGCGGTCGCTTACTGCCGCGGGCAGCGCCTTCCCGCCCTGGTCCACGCCCACGTCACGCGACCATACTCGCATTCCCTTTCCGACGACGAAAAGTTGTACAAGACGCCCGAGGATCGCGAAACAGAGGCCCATCGCGACCCGATTCCCAGCTTTGGCCTGTTTCTCGTGCGCGAAGGGATTCTCGAAGGGCGGGAGATGGAGCAACTGGAAGCAGAACTCGAGAGGGAGATACTGGATGCGACCGACAAAGCACTGGCCGCGGAGGTAGCCCCGCCCAACTCTGTGTATCGTTTCGTCTACTCGCCCGACGTCGATCCGACGGGGCCGCCATTTGAATCGAACCACCTGGAGCCCGCCCCGGCGGCTCATCATGGCCATAATGGACCTGCAAAACTGACCATGGTTGAAACGATTTTTGCCACGCTGGCCGAGGAAATGGCGCGCGATGAACGGATTGTGGTTTTCGGCGAGGATGTAGCGGACTGCACGCGCGAACAAAATTTGACAAGGGTGAAAGGAAAGGGAGGGGTTTTCAAAGCCACGGCGGGATTACAGCGGAGATTCGGTTCCGCGCGAGTATTCAATGCGCCTCTCGCAGAAGCAGCCATTGTAGGACGTGCATTCGGTATGGCCATACGGGGTCTCAAGCCCGTTCCGGAGATTCAATTCTTCGACTACATCTGGCCGGCAATGATGCAGCTGCGGAACGAACTGTCGAACGTTCGCTGGCGTTCGGCGGGCCATTTCAAGGCGCCTGTAGTGCTTCGTGTTGCGATTGGAGGCTATCTCACCGGCGGAGGGATCTACCACAGCCAGTGCGGCGAAGTGATTTTCACGCACATTCCGGGGCTACGGGTGGTGATGCCGTCGACGGCGCTCGATCTGTGCGGCCTACTGCGCACGGCGATTCGGTCGGACGATCCGGTAATGTTCCTCGAGCACAAACATTTGTACAGGCAGCCATACAGCCGGTCGACGTATCCCCCTGCGGATTTCACCATTCCATTTGGCAAGGCGCGAGTGGTGCGCGAAGGAACGGATCTGAGCGTCCTCACATATGGCGCTGTCGTACATCGGGCCGAACTGGCCGCAGCTGAGCTAGCCCGCGAGAGGATCTCTGCGGAGATCATCGACTTGCGGTCACTGAGCCCTTACGATTGGGAAGCAATTGCTGCAAGCGTGACCAAGACGAACCGTGTGATCGTAGCCTACGAGGACATGCGATCTTGGGGTTATGGCGCGGAAGTCGCTGCGCGAATCGCCGACGAGTTATTCGACGCCCTCGACGCACCCGTACGGCGTGTTGCGGCCACGGACACCTTTTGCGCGTATCATCCCACGCTCGAGGACGCCATCCTGCCACAGACCGAAGATATCCTGCGTGCCGCGCGAGAACTCCTGGCCTACTGAGATGCGGAAACATTTGGCGCCCGCCAATCGTATCTAGATGTGAGAAGTGCAAGCCAGGGGGCACCGCCATGATTTGCGGCAATTGCCAGAGAGAGATCGCTGAGTATTCAAATTTCTGTTATTTCTGCGGGGCGCGGCAGCATGCCACGCCTGTCGACCCCCCCCGGGCGTCGCGGCGGCTCATGCGTTCTGTTGTGGACAGCAAGATTGCAGGCGTTTGCGGCGGGATTGCAGAGTATCTGGAGATCGATTCGACGCTAGTGCGCCTGATTTGGGTGCTCCTGGTCATCCTTCCTGTGCCGCTCGTTCCGGCAATCATTGCCTATATCGTGGCCTGGATCGTCATGCCGCTGGCACCCTATCCCGGGCAGCAGCCCGCTCGACCTCCGGCGGCGGCTCCTCACTCGACAACGGCCAGCTGAATCCTGCTGACCTCACGCCACCGCGTTATGGACACACAATTACGCTCTGCGAGTCTATTCATGTCCAGCGGCTACAGGTACGGCGGAGATAAGACCAATCTCGGACTCGGCTTGAACATGGATCTGGTTGTGAATTTTCGAACCGGTGGCGGCACTGGTGATCTCGTAATCCATCTGTTCGTTGCTGGTTTCTGTCGAGCGCACGAGAAAACCGGTGGAAAGCGAAATAGAATCGAGGCTTTCGCCGGAGCCGGTCCAGGAACCGGAGACGCGGAGCCCGTTGCGCAAGTAATCCTCGGGAGTCGCCTCCGAGTGGGGCGCGCCACGGCGGAAAATGACAATGCGCGTCAGGATGACGGCGCAGGTATCCTGTCGCGATGTGGCTTGGCTTGGCGCACTAGTCGCGTCCATTTCTTCATGACACGGCTCATCGCGCAAGTAAGTGTACTCCGCGCGCGAAATCAGATCCGCAAGGGGGGTCCCTTCCATCGGGCGCTCGCTCTTCCACTTCTGACCGACCTCGATGCCCGTCACTGGAAACACGCTGCTCGAGGAAACCTCGCTAAACCAGGACAGAGCCGATTGCGCCGCGGCCCGGTCCGGGAAAACGTTTTCCACGCCCTTAGGGTTCTCGATCCGGCCATCTGGATCGAGCGTGAATTCAACCGAACGCCCTTCCAGGCGACCGTATACAGCAGAAGGAGAGATCTGAGCGGGATCGAGGGCATCGCTTTGTGAATCGGCGCTCGATTTTTCGTAAGTGGCACGCAAACGAGTGGCCGGCTTGCCATTGGCGCCCGCAGAATCGAGCACGTCAAGACGTACTTGCTGATGTACGTTCAGCGTGGACCCTGTGGCGCCTTCCGGATTGAGAATGGGCGTGGTGATCTTGCCGGAAGTTGTGCTGCGGGAATCGATGCGGTATCGAAGTGTTGTTCCGGGAGTGTATTTCGGTACCAGACGGACGCGTCTGTCAGCTCTTGGGGAAGAGACGCCCCAGCAAAACAAAACCGTGCCCAGCACGCAGGAAAGCCGTTTGGAGATTTCCGAAAACAAAATCATTCTGTACTCCAGAACGAGACAAAACCCCGGGGGCGAGATGATCAGCGAGAACGGCGTGAAAAAGAAGCTACCATTGGCGACAGGTGCGGAGCATTCAGCGTACCAGTCAAATGAAATTCCTTGCCCCGGGGGGAAGAGACTCCGGGCATATCCGAGTCCGTTCGCAGTCGGAAATCTAAAGCACCTCGAAAGTCGACAGTCCCCGCGCCATCGGCAACTGAGTCTTCGCCCCGCATAAGCTCAAAATGTTGAAAATCGATTGTCCCTTGGCCACACGAGAAATCGGCGGAGCCCTCGGAAAAACGCTCATTGTGACCGCCGGAGTTCCAGAAATCGAGAAATTCAAGCCCCCTGACGCCAACGCGTCCCTGACACGTGAGCGAAGAGATCAGTGTCGGCTGGCTCGTACCCCGCGCGTCAAACGAAATCTGCCCTCCAGCTGATTCGGCCGTGAAACGAGCAATTGACGGCGTCAGGGCAAGCAACGCCGGTAGGTTGACGTGAGACAAGTCGAGATCGGCGTGATAGCGCGGAACGGCCTGAAGGTCGGCGTCAAGCGAACCGGTCACTTCGCCTCCATAGAACTGGCCGTCAGCATTGGCCAGTGTAATACGACGACTACGTAATACCAGATCGCCTTGGAGATGCGACAAAACAAGCTGAGCCAGTGCGAAACGGCCGACCGTAAGATGCCCGATCGCTCGGAGATTTTCAGGCGGGGCCGTTGGAGAACGGGAATTTAGGAAAGGAAGCATACGGTCGAAGAAGCTTTCGCGCCAGCGCGGATTGAGCCAGCGATCGAGGTCGGCAGCGGAAAGCTGGTCGGCAGCGAGATCGAACTGCCATGGCATGGAAGCGTCGTGCCGCTCCAGGGTGCCGCTCCATCGCGCGCCAAATGCCTGCGCGGAGCTTAGCTTGGCAAGGCGAATCCCATCGGTGAAGTCAACCCGAGCCCTAATCTGCTCGATCGGGAGGTTCAGGTATGGCACGCGGAGAACCACGCCGTCAGAAGCGCTGGCCGGCCCGCCAAATTCCATCCAGCCTGAGGCTAGGCGCAAGGCATCGGCGAGGCGGACGCCGCCGACCTCCCGCCATCGAAGATCGCAAGTGAACGGTCCCCGAACGTCCCAGCCTCGCGCCACATTCCACCCAAACGCGTTAGCGCCCGCCACGAGATCACGCACTTGACTGGTCGAACCGGAAACACGCCAGACGGGCGCCGCACCAGGCGCTCTCTTGGCCACATTCTCAAGACGTAGCAAACCCTCGGGATGTCCCGACGCTCCCCACGAGATGCTGAGCGGTCCGAGTGAGGCGAAGCCGTGTGCATCGCGATTTGTGGTGTCGCTTGTGAAGTGAACCTGCAAGGGGCCCACTTGGACAGGTTTCAATAAGGCGGGCCCCGAGAGGTCTACGCCGTCGCTGGAAAGCTCTGCGCGCGTGAGACGGGGCGGCCAGCCTGCAAAAGAGGCTTCGGCATGGGCGAGTCCGCGGGCCGAAAAATCATCGGTGATACCGGAATGAAACGCGTGAGCCCAAGCGAGAACGTCGCGCGCGTCGAGGTCAGCTGAAGTTAGCAAGCCCTGCTCTGGGTGAAGGGGGCGGTTGTGCGACGATTTCTCAGCATTCCAATAGATGCGTCCGCTGGCATTGATTTTCGAGTGTGGCGTTTCGATCGCTGCTTGGACGAGTTCAACCGAAGGCGAAGAGGGCCGATAAGCGACCTGTGCGGTCATGTTGAGGGACGGATTGTCTGGCCGAATGGAAAGGTCCCAGCGATGAAGCCCTTGCAATTGGAGCCGAGACCTAAGGGTCCAGCCGCCGGCGTCGGCATCGGTTCGTGCGTCCACCGACAGGGTCAGAAGGCCGCGAACGCCGAAATCGTTATTACGCGCTAGGCGAAGAACGTCCGGCAGAGAGGCATCTGTCCAAGTGAGGCCAATGGTAGCCGGGCGCAGGCGAGAGGATGTTCCTGCGATCTCGCCCGAGACCTCCATGCGACCCGCTTGCTGCAATGCCACTGCTGCACGCCAAGGAACCGCCTGAAGATTGAGACTCCAACGCCCCTGCCCTTTGGCTTCTACAACGCCTGTGACGTCGGCAAACGCAAAGGGGAGCTTTTCGTCAACCAACTTGAAATTGATGCGCCCGCCAGCGATCTCAATACGACGAAACCTACTAGCCGGAGAAGGCGCAATGGGACCAGTGAACCCGCGCACGACAAGCTGCGCGGTCGATCGCGGAAGCCACTCGGCTAGATTCCAGTCTCCGCGGGAATTGCGAACCAGGTTCAAGCTGGGATGGTTGAGCGAAATAGCCCCAAACTCGGCGCCGCCACCGAGCAAACTGCGCCAGCCCAGATGCAGAACGATCGAATCCGCCCGCAGAAAGTATTCAGCTCCAAACCGGGGGTCCTCGCCCACGGTTACCGAACGAGCCTCGATGACCGGACCATCCCAAAAACTGAAATGATAGCTACCAACCTTAACCGGGCGGCCCATGGCAGTTTCAAACTGAGACGTCAGCACCCGGCGCAAGCGGGTGTGCTCAATGGCCACAGAAACGCCCTGAGCGACAACCCAGAGCAAGCCCAGGGCAACGAAGAACCGCTTCGGCCAGCGCCAGGGTCGAGCCTCGTGGGAAGGAGTGGAACCAGCCTGCTCGCTGCTTGGAATTGGTTCGAGGTAAGTCTCGGACATTATCGAATCACGACCCAACCATCGGATGGAAACTAGCGCACGGCTCGCAGCATCCGATGCCAGCGAGTCTCGCTGGGAAGATGGACGAGAGCCCCGGTGATGCCGCGCAACGAACCCAAGAGGCTTCGATCCGAGTAATCGTCCGCGGTTGCCCGCACGGACCAATAAACCAAGATGGGTCGGCCTATGATCGCACGGCGGTCGACAAAACCCCAATAGCGGCTGTCGAGGCTACTGTTGCGGTTATCGCCCATCACAAAATAATGATCTGGCGGCACGACCAGTTCGCCATTTTGAAGGTAATTCTTGATCTGCTCGGCCCATTCGGCGCGCATCCCCATTGCGGCGAAGTGTCCTGCGGGCGGAAAATTCTCGCTCATCGGATCGTAGGTGGTCAGATCGTGATAGGCATAGGGCTCAGCGACAGAGGACTCATTGATATAGAGCCGCTGGTCAGCGATTCGAATGCGGTCGCCGGGTAGCCCAATTACGCGTTTCACATAATGCTCGTGATCATCGAAGGGGAAGCGGAATACGATGATGTCTCCCCGGCGTACCGGCCGATACGGCAAGACTTTTTCGTACCAAGCGCGGTTGCCTTCGAAAATAAACTTGTTCACCAGCAGGTGATCGCCGACCAGCAGGGTCGGTTCCATCGATTGCGAAGGTATCTTGAAAGCCTGGACGACAAAGGTCGTTCCGAACAGAACCAGCAGGATGGTAACGAGAAGCGATTCGAGGAAATCAATCAACGAATCGCGTCGAGACGCCTCTGCTGCGCGCTGATGCGGGAGCTCGGCCAGGGAAGCCTCAACCGACTGCGGAATTGGAGAATCTGTTGCCATTTATCGCCTAAAAAATCGTCGCTCGAATCCTTAACCGATTTCACCCATCGATACGAGACAGTCCAGGGCCATACGTGCGGCGGACTGTTCGGCTTCCTTTTTGCTCCGACCTTGTGACGACGAAAGCCTGCGCCCAGAGTGCCAGACCTCGACCTCGAACATCTTTTGGTGTTGGGGACCCGATTCCCCTCTAATCCTATACTCTACCGTGGCAAGGCCCCGCCGCTGAAGCCATTCTTGCAAGGCGGATTTATGGTCCGGACGCTCGAGACCCTCCACACCGGCTTGTAAAGCCGGAAGGAGAAGCGTGCGGCGCAAGAACGCAGATGCGGCGGGCAGCCCGGCGTCGAGGTAGATGGCGCCAACTACGGCCTCATACGCATCGGCTAGCAGTCGGAGCTTCTCGCGACCACCGGTCTTCTCTTCGCCCGGACCAAGGCGCAGGTGACGGCCCAGTTTTAATCGATGGGCGGCCGCGTAGACAGAGGCAGCGCTGACCAGCTTGGCCAGTCCCTTCGAGAGTTTCCCGGCATCCCAGCCGGGGAATGATTCGTAGAGCTGCTCGCTGGCAACCAAACCGAGGATCCGGTCTCCCAGAAACTCGAGACGCTCATTGTCGATTCCTTCAGCGGCGCCCTGCCGGTGCGATCGATGGGTCAGCGCGCGTTCGAGCCGATCAGGACGCTCGAAGCGATAACCGAGAACCGCTTCGATTTCCCGGCGCTCTTGCTCGGTCATGATTTTGCGGCTTTGCCCCCGCTACCTGGCCTGCTTTTTCGCAGCTTCCGCACTCTGCTTGCAGCGGTCCTGCAGCGCGCCCGGAATCTGGCCACACCGATTGAATGCGTCTGCTGCTTCGCCGAAACGGTTCAAGCTCTGCAGGTCGAGACCCAAAACGAAAAAGTCCGTCGGGTCTGGAGGTGACGCACTCTGGGTGGCCTGTTGAAGCTCCTTCACGGAGTCCTCAGACTGTTGGCGCCGGAAGTAATCAAGGCCCAAGCCACTGTGAGCCTGGGACAGCAGAGTGGTTTTCGTTTGACTGAACTGTTCGTCGGTCATGTTCGCCGGCTTGACCATCGTGGCGATCACTTCGAGAGCGTGTTTTTCATATCTCTCGGACTTGTCGAGGTCGCTCGACGCGTTCGGATCGCTCGGATTCATCACATGGGGAATGACCCAGCCGACGATGACGAGAACGGAAGGGTCGTCAGGGTTCAAGGCCACCGCCTTGTCCCCGCTGGTGTAGAAGTTCTTCCAGTCTTTCTTCGCAAAGTAGGCGCGATTCAGGCCCGCGTAGACAGCTTCTGCATAGCGGCTCGTGGGATACTTTTCTACGAACGCTTCGCCGAGCTTGATTCTTGTGTCAGAATCTTGCGGGTTCGCATCATAGAAGGCTTTGTAGGCGGCCTCTTCCTGCGGATCGACCTTGGAGGCAGACGGCGTTTTTTCGAGCGACCGCTGTTCCAGCTGCCGATTCGTTGATTGCTGTTGCTCTACTTCGGGCACGTAATTGGGATTCGTGCCATTCTGAGCGCGGCTGATGGCCGGGCACAAGAAAGCGAGTGCCAGGACTGAGGCGACCACGGGAGTCCGAACGACAGCCAGTGGGCAGTGCATAAATTCCCTCCCTTAGGGCCGGGCGGCGTACCTTGGATTTTAACCTACTGGCTAGCAAGCTTCTTCATTGCCTCGGTATCTTCCTGACAACGACCCTGCAAGCTACCTTGGATCGCGGCGCAGCGGCTGAAGACCTCCGCCGCTTCCTTCGCCCGTTTTAGGTTTTGCAGGTCGATTCCTAAAACATACAGGTCGGTTGCATCTGCACTGGGATTGTTCTCGACAGCCTGCTCGAGTTCCTTGGCCGATCCCTCGTAATTATCCCGGCGAAAATAGACGAGTCCCAAGGCGCTATGCGCTTGGAGCGATTTCTGACTCTTCACGGCCGCGAACTGGGCATCGGTCAGACCCTGGGGCTTCGGCATCGTAGCCAGAATCTCAATCGCGTGCCTTTCATAGGTCTCGGCTTTGCCCAACAGCGCCTCGCCATTCGGCTCATCGGGACGGTACTCGTGCGGGATGACCCATCCGATGGTGGTCAGAACGTCGACATCCTCGGGCTTGAGGGCGAGCGCGCTGTCGGCCGCAGCGTAGGCGTTCGGCCAATCTTCGCGGTCTATATAGGCGTTGACCAGGCCCGCATCGACGGCTTCGGCCAAAGTGCTCGCCGGATACCTGGCAAGAAAGGCCTTGCCCAGCTGAATCTTTTTGGCGGGTTCCTGCCTTTCGTTATAGAACGCTTTGTAGTCAGCCAACTCTCTTCGGTTGACGCCGGGAACTTGGGTCTGCACATCTGTAAGCATGTGCAGTTCGGTCTGCATGGAATCCACCGCTGTGTTCTGAGGACTTGCCGGCTGACCGCCTTGGGAGCTCATTTGGGCCAGTGCAACGCCTGCAGCGATCCAGAAGACCAGAGATATCACCACGAGAATTTGGGTCACCCGGCGCAGGAATCGAGAGTCCATGTTCACTCCTTCTACGCTCGCGTCGACTACCAGCAATTCTGTCAGTCGGACGGCTAGCTCAGGGCTGCCGTTACCGGTCCGCGCCGGGGCGCTGCGGCGGTTTGTAGGCGGTCTCCAGGCCGCTGTGTGCCGCGGCGCGCGCCGCTTCGGGCGCGCCATCTACACCAAGGGCCGCTCGATATTCGTCGACGGCCAAGTCGCGTTCGTCCTCCAGGTCATGAATGCGCCCGAGATAGACGTGCGACCATGCGATGATGCCGGGGTCCCTGCTCGCCGTGGATTCATGGATGGCGGACGCTTCAAGGGATATCAGCCTCTCAAAAAGACCACGAGCTTGGTCGGCTTTGCCGGAAAGGATCGACGCGATCGCCAACCCATACAGACCGCGCGGCTCGTCCGGATACTTGGCGAGCACGGTTTGAAACGTCGCCGTGGCTGCCGCAGCATCTTTACTCGCGATTTCGCGGTCGCCTTCCGCCAGCCAGCGATCCAGCTCGGAGGGCTGCGCGGCGGCCGTGGCATCGTGCGCATCCAGTTGGGGCGCAGAGTCGGCAGGAGCGAAGGCGAAATCCTTGAGGCGCTGCTTCTCAGCGTCGACACTGATGGGGGACATCAAATCGGGAACGTAATAAGCCATCGCCGGCTCGTCCTTCTCGAACTTCTGCAGTTGGGTGACGAAAGGTCTGACCAGGATGAAGCCAGACGCGTCGGCATCTTTCATGGCCGCTTCCAGTCGATCGGGCGGAAGGTGCCGAAGGCGTAATTCGACCGCTTTAATCAGATTTTCGTCGGTGAAGGAAACAAAATCACTGCGATACTCTTCCGGAAGACGGGGAGCGCGGCCAGCCACATTCAGAAGGTCGCGACGGATATCCACGAGCGGGCGGTACTTCAAGATTAGCGGATCGAGCTTGAAGTGCAAGAAAGCGTGCTGAATCGCGTCAGTGCGCGCATCAGGCTCCGTGCCAACGACGATCGCATATTTGTCGCCGAAATTGCGAAAATTGGTGCGAGCGCCGACAAGCGGCTCCACATAAACGGCAAAACTGCGGCCGCTCGAAGGCCGCTCAACCTCTCGCAGATAGGCATCGACCACGGTTACGACTCTTCTTACAGACGGACGATAACGCTCGACCAGGGGTTCATACTCCGGCTGGACTCTAGCCCAGCGCAGATCCAGCCGCGCCTCTTTGTAAAACCCGGCCAGCACACTCTGAAATCCATCGATCGCCAGCACATCGGGGGGCAGAAGCTCGCGATCCGTGTCAAATTCGAAAGTCGGCGGTGGGCCTGCGGCCAGCGCGAATGTGATGTAGCGGGATAGAGTGTCGGAGGAATTTGCGAGCGCGTGATCACGGTAGAACTGGCGGAGCGCCTCGGTTGCCGGCCCTTGCATTTTGAGCAGATCCACTCGCAGGGAGAGGCGCGCGGGCATTTCGGCGAGCGTGCTTTCATCCGCGTCGAAACCGGCGGCATCTAAGGCACACATCGTGTCGAAGATCCGTGGGTTTGCTTCGACGGTGATGCCAAATGAATCGAGTTGTGCGGATAGCACACCCGCGCCGGCCACCAACAGCAGTGCGACCGATGGGAGGAAGGTAAAAAGCCCTATGCGTTTATAGATGACCGAAGTCTTCAAAAGCACGTCCTGATTCAGGTTCCTGACGCGCGCGTGGATTGCACGCCTAGAACCTCAGTACACCCAAACTCTAGCGAGCGGGCCTGAGGGAGTCAAGAATCGGCCAAGGAAACCCGACGGCCCTATCTAGCCGCGGACGCGGACTTCACTGAAGTTCAACAGGACGCGACCGCCGCCCATGGGGCGCCCAAACTCCGATTGTGGGCGGAAGCGTGAGAAAAGCAGGATTTGATCGATCTGCCGCTGAAGGGCAGCATCGGTAGGACCCGAAAGAATCTTGTAGTAGACCACCTGACCCTGTGCGTCCACAGTGGCCTCCAGAAGCAATGCGCCCGTGTTGGCGCGGCCGTCCGCCTCGATATCGGCAAGCGGGAAAGGGGCAAGGCTTTCCAGTTCAGCCGGCTGGACTAGATTCAATGGCAAATCATCGGCTCCCGCGTTGACCGGCAGACCGACGAGCATGCTCTGCGTGACCAACAAGAAAATGGCGACCGCCGCCAAAACACCGCCCGTGGCCGGAAATGCCAGAGGCTTGACGATGTTCTGGGTCATCAGGCGCGTGCGGCTCCAAATTTCACTAGGCACTGACCACCAGGTACGCTGCCGCGACGCTTTCACCCGAATGCGCAAGGCCAGATCAGGCGGAGCAACAACAGGCTCCACATTTGCGAGGTGGCTGGCCAGGATGCGGTAGCGCTCGAGCTCACCCCGGCAGCTGCTGCAAGAATCGAGGTGGCGCCGCAGATGAGCGCGGTCCCGTGCAAGAACGGCTCCGTCCAGATACCCGGGGAGAAACTGCTGGGCTTCGCGGCAGTTCATAGCTCGCTTCCCTGCACTTCCCTTACCTCGGCCACTGCGGGCCGAGTCGCGCCGACTGTTTCCACGGCAGCGGCAAAGTGAATTTTCTCATGCTCGCGCCGCGTGGCTCGGGCGGTGTGAGAGGGCGTATCGTGAGAGTGAAGATCAGGGCTGTGCAGAACTGGGTCGAGAATTTCCTTCAACATCCTGCGCCCTCGCAGGATTCGCGACTTCACGGTGCCCACGGAAACCTCGAGGATTTCAGCCACCTCTTCATAAGAAAGGCCTTCCAGATCGCGCAGAATCACGGCGCTTCGGAAAACGGGCGGCACCTCGACTAGAGCGCGGCGGACATTACTCTGCATTTCATGGACGGCGCACTGCTCAAACGGCGTTGCCTCGCTGTCTTCAAGTTCGCTGGCTGGTTTACTCTCAGGGCCGTCAGCGTCGATGGAAATTTGTTGCCGGTGATGGCGCCAACACCAACGCCGATGATTGAGAGCCTGGCGCACAGAAACTCGATACAGCCAGGTTTTTAGCGAACTGCTGCGCCGAAAACCACGAATGCTACGAAAAACGCGGAGAAAGACGTCCTGCGTAACATCGGCGGCATCGGCTGTATCGGAAAGGATGCTGTAAACCAAATTGTAGACGTTTGAATGGTAATACGTTACGAGGTAATCGAAGGCGGACTCCGAGCCGGCCTGCAGCTCGCTTACGAGCTCAGCTTCGTCACGCACCCAGGACAGACTCTGTGCTAGTTCCGCCATAGGTCGCAGGCCACCGACTGCCGCTTCGTCCCGTACCCACTTAGACACCGTTTGGGCGTTAATGTTTCTTAGCATAGCAAAAAACGAACTCCCCGAGAAAGCTGACCGAAGTACTAATCACGGATTAAACAATTGCCGTCCAATGGCTTGTGCCTGTCAGCGCGGGGACGCGCTGGAGTTCTGGTGGAGCCGAAGGGATTCGAACCCTCGACCTCCTCGATGCCATCGAGGCGCGCTCCCAACTGCGCCACGGCCCCACGCAAATGCAGCGCAATTACTTTATAGCACTCGCGTGCAGAGACGGTCAAACAAAGTGCTCCCACCGGGAGCGTAGAGTGCCGGCGCTTGGGGTGATACCTACGGAGAACGGGCCGTGGAAACTTTCCCGGGGCGTCCTACCATGTACCTTAGAATCTGGCCATGGCGAAAATTACGTTTCTAGGTGCTGCGCGCACCGTAACGGGATCGAAGTACCTGGTCGAAGCGGGGGGCAAGAGACTCCTGGTCGACTGCGGACTGTTCGAAGGCTCAAAGGAATTGAAACAGCGCAATTGGGAGAGGTTGCCCGTCGATCCAGCGACGATCGATTGGGTCTTGCTGACTCATGCCCACATCGACCACACCGGCTATCTGCCGCGGCTGGTGCGCGATGGGTTTCGTGGCCCAATTTATTCGAATGCAGCAACTCACGAGTTATGCGCGTTGCTGCTCCCCGATTCGGCCCATTTGCAGGAGGAAGACGCCCGGTATGCGGCGAAAAAGAGCTATAGTCAGCACGAACCACCCCGGCCGCTTTACACCCTGCCCGAAGCACAGGCTGCGCTCAACCAATTTCGCGTGATTGCTCGGGCGCAGGCCTTCACCATTAGCCCTCAACTTTCCTTGAGACCTCACGATGCCGGGCACATTCTCGGCTCTTGCTGGTTTGAACTGAGCATCACAGAAAATGGCAGGCAGACCCTGCTGGTTTTCTCAGGCGACGTAGGCCGCTACACTCAGCCAATTCTCAAGGATCCCGAACCGCCCCAGGCTGCGGATTTCCTTCTGTGCGAATCGACCTATGGAGACCGCGATCACCCGACTGGTTCCATCGAGGACGAACTGGCCGACGTCGTGAACCGGACCTGGAAGCGCGGCGGATCGGTCATCATTCCGGCATTCACCGTGGGCCGTACGCAAACCCTGATGTACTACCTGCGCCGATTGGAGGAGCAGCAACGGATCCCTCATCTGCCCGTTTTCATTGACAGCCCAATGGCGATTAACGTGACGGCGCTGTACATGACCCACCACGAGGATCATGATAAGGAATTCAGTGCGCTTGAAAACAGCGGCAACCATGACCCGCTCAATTGCCATGAAGTTCACATGACGCGCACCGTGGAAGAATCGAAGAAGATCAACGATGTCGTTACGCCATCTATCATCGTCTCGGCGAGCGGAATGATCACGGGAGGGCGCATCAAGCACCATCTGGTGCGGCGGCTGCCCGATTCGCGCAACACGATCCTGCTCGTCGGATATCAGGCCGAAGGATCAGGCGGACGTCTCCTGCTGGAGGGTGCGAAATACCTTCGCCTCTACCATGAACAGATTCCGGTACGGGCTGAGATCGTAGAAGTTGGACAACTTTCGGCGCATGCGGGAAGAAGCGAACTCTTGAGGTGGCTTTCGGGCATACAGGTGAAGCCGCGGCAGACGTTTTTGGTTCACGGGGAGCCCACTGCGCTTGATTCGTTTCGAACGGCGATCACCGCGCAATACCACTGGTCGGTGACCATCCCCGACTATCAGCAAACGTTTGATCTATAGATAGAGGCGCAGGGTGTCGGCTAAGTCGCAGATTGTAAATGTCTCTTATAGTCCGAACATCTCGGAGGCGAATTTCACCGAGAGCCGCGCGAAAATCTACACGGTCGGCCTGATCGTAGAATTCGCGCG
>Ga0306920_100001575_pt1 | contig 28429 bp, 27 predicted proteins | sample flu12Cox44000170_FD_204666 | JGI IMG/M metagenome (GOLD analysis project Ga0306920, IMG submission 204666) | Lab enrichment of tropical soil microbial communities from Luquillo Experimental Forest, Puerto Rico - flux4day.12C.oxic.44.000.170 (v2)... | ecosystem: Environmental > Terrestrial >... | reverse complement strand
CCCCTCAAGCACACGCTTGATTGCCATCTGCCGGATAGTTTCCGAAGCCTCGTGGCTTAACGTGCGTCCGTCGATTTTCAAAGTGCGACCTCTGATTTTTGCGAATCAGAGCATAGCAAATGCGGACCAAAAGTGTAGGGTAAATTAAGGACTGCTTAGTATATATGGCCCCGATATTGCCCAGAATGAAAATGTGAGCAGATTGATGCTGATGAAATTTTGTGCTGGTCGCCGACGGCAGAGGCATTGAGTGCGATCTCGAACGGCGCAAAAAGAACGGAACTTGGGGCCGCGGATACACGCGCGGGGACGCGCGAGGTAGTGGGGGCCGCGGCCACAAATATGACGGCCAATAGGAGTTGCGCTCCCCCGGCAGTATTCATGCGGCAACTTGGCCCTTGTCTTGTCGAAAGCGACCTTCGAGCCTCCGGCATCCGTCCAGCGAAGCCAATGGAACGAAGCGAAATTGTGATCGGCTGGCTCGCTAGTGGGTCGGCAATGCGCTTGCTGAAACGATCACGCGAGCAACAATCGCTTCCATGGCACCGATGTGCCTTGGACCATCAGCCCGACCGCCTCGAGGTGCGCCCGCATGTCGAGGTCGTGCCCGACCTCTGCCCCGCGGCGACATCGCGCCGGCGTGACGGTCACATCTCGTCAGCTAGATACTACACCCCACTTCTAGCTTTCGGGTGCGACCTTCTCTTGACCGACACATTTCCTTTTGGCGCCTCGGCCGCCGCTTGTTGATACCGGCTTACTGGGCGCGGCCGCACGCCTTTCGCAAAGTGCTCGAAGCGCTTTAGTTCGCGCACGGCCTCGCGGTGGTGCTTGGCCCCTTCTTCCGTGCCCAGTCCTAGAATGGCATCATTTCACGGTGACGCGCATCAAGTGAATGTAGTCTACGCGACTGGGGACGGTCATTGTATCATGGCCTGCGCCGCCGGATCGTGGAGGTGCCACCGTCCCCGAGAGTCGCGGCCATGGAAAATCGCGCAGCGATAGTGCGGGCCGCCGTTTTCACTCTGCCCTGAAGGAGGAACAGCATGCCTCCCATCCGCATCACGTTCGCTGGGGCGCTCGGCGACCAGCTTGCGGCTCGTTTGGACCAGCCGCCCGGCCCGGTCCGCGCCTATGCTCTGTTCGCTCACTGTTTCACCTGCTCGAAGGACAGTGTTGCTGCGCAACACATATCAAGAAAGCTTGCTTCCCTTGGAATTGGCGTGCTGCGGTTCGACTTCACCGGACTCGGGTCATCCCAAGGTGAGTTCGCGAATACCAACTTTTCGTCCAACGTCGAGGACCTGGTGGGCGCAGCAAGCTTTTTGCGGGAGCACTACGCGGCGCCGAACCTCCTTATCGGGCATTCACTGGGCGGTGCCGCCGTCTTGGCAGGCGCGCATCGCATCCCTGAGGCCAAGGGGGTTGTGACGATTGGAGCGCCCGCAGATGTAGCGCACGTTCTGCAGCAATTCGGGGGCCGCCTTACCGATATCGAGCGAGATGGATCTGCGGAGATCGCGCTGGCCGGCCGGAAGTTCAAGATCACCAAGCAATTTGTGGATGACGCGAAGGCGCGACCGCTCAAGGCGCACATCGCCGGGCTGCGCAAGGCTCTTCTGGTCATGCATGCACCGACTGATCAAACTGTCGGCATTGAGCATGCCAGCGGCATTTTTACTGCAGCGCGGCACCCCAAGAGTTTCGTGTCTCTGGACAACGCCGATCATTTGCTCTCGATGCGAAGCGATGCAGCCTACGCGGCGGAAGTGATTGCAGCGTGGAGCTCGCGCTACCTACCAACCGATGCAGTAGATGGTGCGGATCAAGAGCGAGCCGCTGATGGGGTCGTGGTGTCGGAAACTGGCGCAGGCAAATTTCAAAACGCCGTTAGTGCCGGGCGCCACCACCTGTTGGCGGATGAACCCGTTGCGGTGGGCGGCCTCGATGGCGGGCCCAATCCGTATGACTATTTGGCAATTGCCTTGGGAGCGTGCACCTCCATGACGTTGCGGGTTTACGCCGAGCACAAGAAGTTGGATCTCGGGCGCCTGAGCGTTCGCGTGCGCCATGGCAAGGTTGCAGCCGAGCACTGTGAAGATTGCGGCAAGGCTGCAGAGGGACGCAAAGGTCAGATTGATCGCTTCGAGCGGGTGATCAGCGTGGAGGGAGAGCTTGATCCGGGGTTGGCGGAAAAGCTGACTGAGATCGCTTCCAAGTGTCCGGTGCATCGCACCTTGGAAGCCGGGGTGGCCATTGTGACCAGGCTGATGCCGCCAGCGCAGCGCGCATGACGCCTTGCCAACTTCGAGCGCCGATCGCCTCAATGAGAGTAGCCACTGAGGACCGGTCGGCTGATCGGGGCCGGCTGCTCGGGGGCTGTGCGCTCTGCCGGTGCCGCCCCCGCGCAAGCGCCAGCGCCCTACGTGGGTCCCGGGCCAGGCATACCGGGTGCGCGCTCACAAGTTCTGAACAGGGTGTTCTTCGCGCCCTTCGCGAACCGACAACGAGCGGGCGAGGGAGGCAATAAGCATTTGGGGTGTCGCTGGCTTCTGGATAACCGGAATTGTGGGCCATTCCTGCTGAACCGCGTCGGCTGCATAGCCGGTATGAACGATGAAAGGGATGGATCTGGCGACAAGACGCCGACAAAGCGCGATGGCGCTGTCTTGGCCCAGTCGCAGATCGACGATGGCGGCGGATAGGTGAGGGTGGGTGGCCATCGACAGCGCCGCCTCCAGATTGGCGGCGGCAATAACGCGGGCCCCCGATTTCCGCAAATGCTGTTCTATGTCGAGGGCGATCAGGGGTTCGTCCTCGACAAGAAGCACAAGCTTGCGAGAAAACACGTCCAAACGCATCGACTTGCCCCTCGGCAGCTGGCGTGATGGCGCACATATGGGGTGAAGACAGGCCAGCAATCACCTGCAACGCAATGACTTTTTGTTGAAGTGACGTGACACACAAGCGTCATCGGTTTGGCTCAGCGGCAACCGCGGCAGCGCACATGCTGACTTTCTCGCCAGCCGAATCCCGCGTGCGTGCCTCGACGGCGGCGCAACGAGCCGTATCGGCACCCGCCCGCCAGAGTGGCTTGTCGCTTTGCTGTGATGTTCGCGCCTCCTGAGCGGTCATCTCGACCCCCGCAGTCGAGGGCCCGCCCCTCGCGACAGCGGAGCTGGCCGGGAGCGCCACAGAAACAAGATTGCATGAGCTGGCGCGCGCGTTTGCACAGAGCAGGCGAAACTCCATCATGCACGGCGTGCGCGTGAGGACGATGTCACGATCCCTCGGGTTGATGCCTGCCGCACCCAGCTAAGACCTCGACGATCTCGGCGACGATTGCGGACGCCACTTCGAGCCGCTGCGCGCGCCGATCTCGTCTGCCGATCGCGAGCGAGGGCTCGCACCCGGGCGCACCGCGGGAAATCGCACATCGGCATGCTGGGGCTGTCGCTTCGTGTTGGAGGACTTTTGCTTCCACATGACGCTTGCGGGCCGCTCGAGCCCAATGAGCAATGAGCTCTTGCAGGTGCGGCCGGGACTGGAAGCGGTCCGACCGGTCGACACCATAACACTCGTGGTGCGGCGCAGCCCTCCCGCGATCTCTGGCTTCAGGTGGTGGCGCGCTATCCCTTCGGCGGGTGTGGTCGTGGGGGTGCAGTTTTGCGCAGGGCGGTGATGAACCGCTCGAGTCCCGTGTGTAGAGCGCACGAGTTGTCGACCCGAACATCCGCCAACGCCTCGTCGAACCCCTCGACCGTGCGCGCGATCCGCACCCGCAACTCCTGCAGCTGCTCGCGGCCGCGCAGTTTGACGCGTTGCGCGCGGATCTCGGCCGGGCAATCGATGAGCACGACCCGCGGATGCGCGTAGCGCTGCCGCGCCTCGGTCACGATCGCGCGCGAGGCATTGAAGACGACGGTCCGGCCGGAGCGGATATGGTCGTCAATCGTTGCAGGAATGCCGTAGCTGAGGCCGTGCGCAGTCCAGGTGAGAGCATACTCCCGCCTGGCTACTGCGTCGGCGAAGGCCGCTTTGCTGAGGGAAACGTGGACTTCGGCGGCATGCGCCGCCCGGCTGACGTGGCGCTCGACGAAGATGTAGCGGTCATCGCCTCCGAGGGCCGCGCGAGCACCGGCGATGAGGGCATCCTTGCCGGCGCCGCTCGGGCCGACCACGAGCACGACAGCGCCAGGACCGATCCGGCCGACCTGGCAATCAGCCATGGCGTCAGACAACTCGGCGTCCGTCACGATACACCTCCCGGACCAATGGCAGGTCGTTGACAACGTGGACGCGCACCAAGTCAGCACGCTTGCCCGCAGCGATCTCGCCGCGGTCGGCCAGACCCGCCGCACGCGCCGGGTTCAGCGTCACGGCTTGCACGGCCCGCGGCAGGCTATAGCCTTCGATGCGGCGCGCGATTTCGAACGCTCCGAGCAGCAGGCTGGCCGGCACGTAGTCCGAAGAGAGAATGTCGAGCACGCCTTCGCGCGCCAGGGTCTCCGCGGCGACGTTGCCGGAGTGTGAGCCGCCGCGCACCAGGTTGGGTGCACCCATGACGACCCGGAGATTGGCTTCGTGGGACCGGCGCGCGGCCGCGAGCGTCGTTGGAAACTCCGCGATTGCCACGCGATCGGCGATGGACTCTTCCACATGCGCCTCGGTCGTATCGTCATGGCTGGCGAGCAAGACGTCGTGGCCGGCCGCCAATTGCACCAACTGCTTGCGATGCCGGTAGTAGTTGCGTCCATACTGCTCGGTCTTGCGCGCAATCAGCTTGTCCAATTCTTCGTGCGGCATGCCGGACTTGCCGCCGTAGTAGGTGCGCCACGTCTCGATGGTACGGAACTGGCGGGCGCCGGGCGTGTGATCCATGAGCGACATGAGATGCACCCGATAGCGCTGCATCAGCTCGCCGACGAGGCTCACCACGTCATCAGCGCAGACCTCGCAGCGCACGTGCAGCTTGTGGTCGGCGCGCAACCTGCCGCGCTCGCCCGCATCATGTAGCGTCGCAACCACGTTGAAGATGTCGTCGCGCTCGCTGGCGTTGTCGACGTCCCGCCCGGCGCGGATGCAGTCGAAGGCGGTGGTGATGCCGGAAGCCGCGATCTGCGCGTCGAATGCCGCCGCCGCCGAGGCTGCCGGCCAGCGCACCTTCGGCCGGGGCTGAAGGTGCGTTTCGAGGTGGTCGGTGTGGAGCTCGACAAGGCCTGGCAACAGCAGATCGCCCTCCAGGTCTTCACCCGCGGCGCCTGTCGCTCCCGCAGACACGTCGCGGATCTTGCCGCAAGACACCGCAATGCTGCCATGCACGATCTCGTTGGCCAGCATGATCGCTGCATTCTTGAATACCAACTCGGCGGTCACGGCGTCAGGCTCCGGGGGCGAATTGCGTGACATCGATCATGCGGTCGGCCACGCGCTGGCGGACGTTCGCGTCGTGGAAATTGCCGAGGATTGCCGCGCCTTTCCGCTTGCGCGCCTCGATCAGCTCGACGACGGTCGCGCGATTGATGACGTCGAGTGAGGCCATGGGTTCGTCGAGGAGCAGCGCGTGACGGTGGGTCGCCAGACCGCGCGCAATATTTGCGCGCTGCTGCTCGCCGCCGGAGAAGCTGGCGGGCGGCAGATCCCAAAGGCGCGGCGCGACGTTGAGCTTGTCTGGCAGCGCGAGCGCGCGCGCGCGCCGCTTCGGGTGGAACGCCCTCCCTACGCGCAGCAGCGACGATTTCGAGCGCGCCGATGCGGGGGATCGTGCGCAAGATCTGACGGACGTAGCCGAGCGTCGTCTGGCGTAAGGCAAGCATCTGCCGTGGCGAGGCGGAAACAACGTCGACCGTTCCGCTCTCGCCGGTAACAAGGATATGGCCGGCATCCGCGCGATAGCTGCCGTAGATCAGCTTGAGGACGCATTTGCCAATTCCCGAAGGGCCGGCCGGCACCACACATTCACCCGAGCGCACGCTGATGGAGACGCCGTGCACGACGGCGATGCGCGTGCCGCCGCGCAGATGCATGACAAACGTCTTGGCGACGCCATCGAGCCGGATCCTGTCAGGTCTGAGGGCGATCATGGAGTCACGTCTGCAGGATCGAGGACACGAGGAGCTGCGTGTAGGGCTCGCGCGGATCATCGAGCACCTGGTCGGTGAGCCCGTTCTCGATGACGCGGCCCTGGCGCATCACCAGGATGCGGTGAGAGAGCAGGCGTGCGATGGCCAAATCGTGCGTGACGATGACGGCGGCGAGGCCGTAGTCGCTGACAAAGCTGCGGATGAGATCGAGCACGCGCGCCTGCACGGACACGTCGAGACCACCGGTGGGCTCGTCCATGAAGACGAGGCGCGGGTGCGTGACCATGTTCTTGGCAACCTGCAGGCGCTGCCGCATGCCGCCTGAAAAGGTGTCGGGACGATCATCCATGCGGTCGGTGGCGATCTCGACGCGCTCGAGCCAGGCCTGCGCCTCGGCGCGGATCTTGCCGTAGTGGCGCCAGCCGACGGCCATCAACCGCTCGCCGACGTTGCCGCCGGCGGAGACGCCCATGCGCAGACCGAGCCGCGCGTCCTGGTGCACAAAGCCCCAGTCAGTGCGTAGCAGGTGGCGCCGCTCGGCCTCGGTCAGACGGAACAGGTCGCGCGTGACGCCATCGCGCATGCGGCAGCTGATGCTGCCGCTCGAAGGGAGCTGCTGCGTTGAGAGCAACAAGAGCAGTGTCGACTTGCCGGAACCGGATTCGCCAACGACGGCGATCACCTCGCCCTCATGGACCTCCAGCGAGACATCCTGGCAGCCCACGCGCGGCCCAAAGAACTTGCTGAGGCCCGTTGCCTGCAGCAGAGGTTGATCATTCCCGACCAGGGGCCGGCACTCTGATAGCAACGCCGTCATGGCGATGCCTCGCCGCGGCGCGACTCGCAGTAGTCGGTGTCGGAGCACACGAACATGCGCCCACCCTGGTCATCGGTCACGATTTCGTCGAGGAACGCGCTGTCAGCGCCGCAGAGCTCGCACTTCGCCGCGATAGGCGTCCGCTCGAAGGGGTGGTCCTCGAAGTCGAGGCTCACAACGCACGTGTAGGGCGGCAGCGCATAGATGCGCTTCTCGCGACCAGCGCCAAAGAGCTGCAGCGCCGGACAGTCGTCCATCTTTGGGTTGTCGAATTTGGGTGTGGGCGAGGGGTCCATCACGTAACGGCCGTCGACCTTGACAGGGTACGCGTAAGTTGTGGCGATGTGGCCGTGGCGCGCGATGTCCTCGTAGAGCTTGACGTGCATGAGGCCGTAGTCCTCGAGCGCATGCATGCGCCGGGTCTCCGGCTCGCGCGGCTCCAAGAAGCGCAGCGGCTCGGGGATCGGCACCTGGTAGACGAGGATTTGCTCTTCGCTGAGTTGCGCTTCTGGGATGCGATGGCGCGTCTGAATGATAGTTGCATCCCGGGTGCGCGTGGTGGTGGCGACGCCTGCCGTCTTCTCGAAGAACTTGCGGATTGAGACTGCGTTTGTGGTGTCGTCGGCTCCCTGATCGATGACTTTGAGGACGTCGTTTGCTCCGAGCACGGCCGCCGTCACCTGCACGCCTCCAGTGCCCCAGCCGTAGGGCATCGGCATCTCGCGGCTGGCGAAGGGTACCTGGTAGCCTGGGATCGCGATCGCCTTGAGGATGGCGCGTCGGATCATGCGCTTGGTCTGCTCGTCGAGATAGGCGAAGTTGTAGGCCGAGTTGGCGCTCATTCGGCAGCCTCGCTGTGTCCGACAATAGCGGCGTCGGTGGTCCGTCGCGCCTGCGCCCATTCCGACCGCAACTGGCGCAGCAGGGTGAGCTCGGCCTGGAAATCCACGTAGTGCGGCAGCTTCAGATGCTCGACGAAGCCCGTCGCCTGCACGCTGTCGCAGTGCGAGAGCACGAATTCCTCGTCCTGTGCCGGCGCCACGGCCTCCTCGCCGAGCTCACGCGCACGCAGGGCGCGGTCGAGGAGGGCCATGGCCATGGCCTTGCGTTCACTGTGGCCGAAGGTGAGACCACAGCCGCGCGTGAATTGGGGCGCCTTGTCGGCACCGCCCTTGAATTGGTTTACCATCTCGCATTCGGTGAGCGTGATGGTGCCGAGCGCGACCTCGAAGCCCAGCTCGTCCGGCTTGAAGACGATCTCCACCTCGCCCATGCGGATCTCGCCGGCAAAGGGGTGCGTGCGCCCGTAGCCGCGCTGCGTTGAATAGCCGAGCGCGAGCAGGAAGCCTTCGTCCCCGCGCGCCAGTGCCTGGAGGCGCAGGTCGCGATCGGATGGAAAGGTCATGGGATCGCGCGTTAGGTCGCCGACCGGCGCCTCGCTTTCACGTCCCGTGTTGGCTTCGATCAGCCCTTGCGCGCCGATGAGGGTAGTGACGTGCGGGGCCGCGACGTCATCGCCGCCCTCGGCCCGCTGGGGCCGCGCCACGGGAGCGTGCTCAGTCAGCTCCGGATCAAGGAGGCGATGCGTGAAGTCGAAGGTGGGGCCAAGGTTTTGTCCGCCGGGCAGATCCTTGAAGGTCGCGGAGATGCGGCGGCGGATTTGCATCGACGAGGTATCGAACGGAGCACTGGCGCCGAAGCGCGGGAGCGTCGTGCGGTAGGCGCGCAGTAGGAAGATCGCCTCGATCAAGTCGCCGCGCGCCTGCTTGATGGCCAGTGCGGCAAGATCTAGATCGTAAAGAGAGCCCTCGCACATCACGCGGTTGACGGCCAGGACAAGTTGCTCGCGGATCTGCGCGGCCGTCAGCTCGGGCACCGCGGTGGCGCCGCGACGCTCTTTGGCGAGCAGCTCGTGCGCTGCGGCGATGGCGGCCTCTCCACCCTTCACTGCCACGTACATTGGCTACCCCTCCCTCACCAGGCGAACGCTGCGCGGCAGGGCGGCAACGTGCGCCGGCGCCGCGAGCACGATGTCGACGCCGCACGGGAATTGCGCGTGGTTGCCCATCAGCTCGCGCTCGAAACCTTCGGGCATGTCGTGGAAGGCGAATTCCCTCACCGTCTTGATACCCGGACCAGTGAGCACCAAACCAGAAGCAGCGAAGCCCACAACCTGCACGATCAGCGTGGTGGAGCGATCCGGGTACTCGGGCGTGCCCTGGCTGAGCGCAGCGAGACGCGGCAGGAATTTGGGCGTGCTCGCAAGGGCGAAGTGCGCTTCGCCTGGATTGCTGACGAGGCGCGCCCCGGTATGGAAGCTCGCGAATTGGCACACGTCCTCTGAGCTAGCCAAAGGCAAATCAAGCCACACGGTCGTCTCGAAATCGGCGAGCGTGATGAGGATCGCAGCCGCCGTGGCATTGAGGGGCTGCGGCGGGGCGACGTTGGTGGCCAGGCTGACCGGCAGCGCCGGCCGCGACATCGCGTGCATGACAGTCCTGAAGACCGCCTGGGAATCATGGACGGGGTCGCGGAAGCCGGTGTGCACGTTGGCGAATTGGGAGCGCACGCGCTCAATCCTCCCCGCGCACGAGGGTGAAGAACTGCACGCGGGTTGCGGCCGTCTCGGCGCGGTGCACAGCGCGCTCCGCGTTCACGCGTTGGGTTACGGGCGCGATGAGCACCGTCTCGAGCTTGTCGCGGAAGACAGAGCTCTGCCCGAGTGCATCAACGACGGCTGCCAGGCGCGCCCGCTCCAGCGAGCGGCCGAGCAGGAACGAAAACCCGAGCTCGCCGGACGCAAGGCGGACGACGGCGCGCGACATCGTCGCCTCCCCTACGTTGAAGGGCGCGCCGTCCCCGCCGATGCGGCCGCGCAGCATGATGAGCCCCAGCTCGGGCTGCCGGACGACTTCGATTGCTGGCAGAGGCGCCAGCCGCTCCAATGCTGCCGACAATTCCGCAACGCTTGCCTGCGAGCAGATACGCATCAGCCGCTGGCGATCGGTGGGTGCACCGGCTTGCCTGGCATTGCCGTCGCGTGCCATGGGCCCCTCGCTCATCGCGACACGGCCGGCTCGCCGGCATGGCCGGCCATGCTGCGGCGCAGGCGGGAGGCGACGGCGTCTATTGCGGTCACCGCGACCAGGATCATGATGATCAGCAATGAGACGTGCTGCCATTCGAGCGTGCGGATCTGCTCGGACAGATGCAGGCCGATGCCCCCGGCACCGACAATGCCAATGATGGTGGAGGAGCGCGTGTTGGATTCGAACAGGTAGAGCACCTGGCCGGCCAACACGGGGAGCACTTGCGGCACGATGCCGAAGCGCACGACCTGCAGGCTGTCGCCGCCGGTGGACATAACGCCCTCGACGGGCCTGCGGTCCGCCGTCTCTATGGCCTCCGAGAAGATCTTGACAAGGGTGCCGAAGTCGCTGGTGGCGAGCGCGAGCACACCCGCCATGGGCCCAAGGCCCACGATGCCGACCCAGATCAGGGCCCATATGAGCTGGTCGATGCCACGCACGACGTCGCTCGCGCGCCGCATCAAGAAGCGAAGAACGCCTATCGGCATGACGTTGCGCGAGGCAAGGAAACCACAGGGCAGAGCGATCACGGCGGCAAAGAGGGTGCCGAGAAAGGCGATGGCAACCGTCTCGCCAAGCGCGTGCAGGTAGACCAGGAACTTGCCCCATGTGCCGGCGGTCGGCGGGAACATCAACCCCACAAAGTGGATGAGCGCACCGAGACCCTGGAGCGTCCGCAGCAGGGAAAGGTCCAACCGGTAGATGGCGTAGAGGAACAGCCCCCCGCAGCCGCCGCACAGCGCCAGGCGCAGCAGCAATGAGGGCAGATGGCGTTGGAAGACGGCGGGATGCCGCAAAATGACGCTTGCCCGATCGAGGGGAACCGTTGCGCGCGCGAGCGTTGAACCCATAACTGCCATCACCGCGGCTGAAGCCCCAGCAGGAAGTGACGGAGGCGGCCCGTCAGAATGTCGATGATCACGACCAGGCTGACGATGAGGACGAGCAGCGCCGAGATGTCCGAGTAGTAGAACTTGCGAATGTACTCCATGAGGTCCTGGCCGATGCCGCCGGCACCGACGAGGCCCATCACGGATGCACCCCGCACGTTGTTCTCAAAGCGCCAGAGCACGTAGCTCGTGAAATTCGGGAGCACTTGCGGCAGCACCGCGTAGCGGTTCGTCTCCCACCAGGTGGCGCCGGTGGCGATGAGGCCATCGACCGGCTTCATGTCAATATTCTCAACCGCGTCGGAGAACAGCTTGCCGAGTGCACCCATAGTGTGAATGGAAAGCGCTAGCACGCCAGCGAGAGAGCCAAGACCGAATGCCGCTACGAAAATCATGGCAAAGACGATCTCCGGTACCGAGCGGAAGAACTCGAGGCTACGCCGCGCGACGAACACGTACGCCCGCGACCGAGCCAAGTTGGCAGAAGCCATGAAGCACAGCAGGAAGCCGCCCAAGGTGCCGAGCATGGTGCCGAGATAGGCAATCAGCAGCGTATCCCACATCGACCAGAGCCAGCGGAAGTTGTACTCGGGCAGCACACCCCAGAACCATTCCGACGGGTCGCTCCAGGCCGTGGCGCCGCTCTCCAGATGGAAGATGCGAACGAAGTAGCTTGGGAAACGATGTGCGTTGGCGGCAAACAGCAGCGGGTCGAATTGCGTGATCCCCGCGCTTAGCACCAGGAGCCCCAGGACCAAGCCCACACCCAGTTCCACCTGCACGCGCTTCGCGCGCACCGCATCTCGATAAGCCTTGGCCAGCGGCTCCAGCTGGCCCTCGGGCAGTCTCTGCAAGGCGGAGGACATGGAGAGGGTTACCGAAGGATCTGCGCGCCACGAAGCACCAACCCGGGCTGGCAACTGGCCCCACCCGGGCGCAGTGCGCGCGGTGCCACAGCGGGCAAATGGCGCCGCTGGATCGGGGATCAGCTGCTCTTCTTCTTGAGATCGTCCACGAACCTGATCAGCTTAATCACCGGCTCGTAGGCCTTGTTGTCCACGGCCTCAAGCGGGCGGCCCTTGCCCTCGTAGATCCTGTCGAATGCGGCCTTCTCCTTGGTGGCGATGTTGAGCACCGCGTCGCGGATCGCGGCCTTGAGGTCTGCCGGCAGGTCGCTCAGGTAGGCCATCGGCGAGTTCACGATGAGGTCGGACTTATAGATGATGCGGAAGTCTTCTGCCTTCGCCATGCCCTTGCGCGCCATGCGCAGAAGATTGGATTCCGTTTCGTCGTTCCACCAGTTGGCGGCGACGTCAACGGTTCCTTGGCTCAGCGCCGTGATCGCGTTTTCGTGGCTGCCGGTATAGATCACCTTGGCGAAAAACTGTTCCGGATCTATGCCCATCTGGTTGAGCGCGTAGCGCGGAACATTGTTACCGGACGTGGAGTTGGGGTCCACGAGGCCCAGGTTCTTGCCCTTGAGGTCCTCCACCTTCTGGTAGGGGCTGTCCTTCTTGACGTAGAAGACGGAGTGATAGCCCTTGGTGCCGTCGCCGTTGACTTCGATGGCAAAAGGCTTCCGTCTTGACGCCCGTCAACAGCGCGCGGGCGAAGGAGGCAGGGCCGTACATGCCGATATGGATGTTGCCGGCGCGCTGGCCTTCGATCAAAGCGGCGTAGTCGTTGGCGATGCGCAGTGTGACCTTGGTTCCAAGCTCGTTTGACAGATAGGCGACGAAGGGCGCGTAGCGCTCCGTCACGCCGGAAGCGTTCTCCGCGGGAATGACCGCGAATACGATCTCCGGATACTTTGCCTTCCAATCCTGCGCCAAGGCTGGTGCAGCCGCGGTTACGGCCAGGCTCGCTGCCACTCCGGTAAGCACCACGCGACGATTGAACATCGAAGCTCTCCTCTCTTGCTCACGCCTATCGTTGTCCTAAGCAGGGCATAGGGCTGCACGCCCTTGAGACACTTCAGGCAACTGCGAGTTCGCCCGCAGGAAGAAGAGGCGCGGCGACCGGTGTATCGATTACGCCGCTCCCTTCTAGTCCATAGAGCTCGCGTGCGCCCCCATCCGAGAGGGCCACCGGCACGCCGTCAAACACCACGGAGCCCGCGGCCATGCCAACCAGGCGATCGCAGTAGCTGCGCGCAATATCGAGCGAATGCAGATTACAGATCACGGTGATGCCGAAATGCTTATTGATACGCAGAAGGGCATCCATGACGACCTTGGTGTTGCGCGGATCGAGCGAGGCGATTGGCTCGTCGGCGAGTATGAGGCGCGGCTCCTGCACGAGGGCGCGGGCAATTGCGACTCGCTGCTGTTGACCACCGGAGAGGGATTCGGCGCGCTGCGCGGCCAGGTTGGCGATGTCGAATTGTTCGAGCGCCGACAAGGCGATGGCTTTGTCGTCGCGACCCCATCCGCCCAATAAAGCCCGGCTGCTCGGCATCTTGTTGAGGCGGCCCATCAGTACGTTGGTGAGCACGTCCAGGCGGCCAACGAGGTTGAAATGCTGGAAGATCATGGCGCAGTCGGAGCGCCAGTCGCGCAGCGCCTGCCCGCGTAATCTCGTAACATCCATTCCTTTGCAGAGAACGCGGCCGCTGGTGGGCTCGGTCAGGCGATTGATCATGCGCAGCAAGGTTGATTTGCCAGCGCCTGAACGACCGATGATGCCCACGAAGCTGCCGGCGGAGAACCCGAGCGTCACGTCCTTCACGGCCGTCTTGGCACCGAACCTCTTAGTGACGAGTTCGAGACTCAGCATCCGCGCTCCGGCGCACGCCTCCAATTGAGCGGGTCCTGAGTACGAGCCGTATTTAACAGGACTGTGACAGAGCGACCGTTCACCCTGCGGCGACAGGGATGGCGTGCCCTCGGGCCGTCCGCAACCTTCACGCGCGCGTGCTCAAGAAGTGGTGAAGCATTGTGCAAATAGCCTGCGAACGCAGCGACCTTCGATCCCATTGATCGACGCTTCAACCACCGCGTCATCGAGCGCGACAACGGCGAGGGTACGCCAGACAGGCTCTCCACGGTCGAACCGAAGGGCCGAGAACTGCTTATGGACATCCCGCGCGGAGCACGGGGGTGCCCAGCTGCGCACGGCACCCCTGCCTTTAAGATGGTGTCGTGTCGGCGGGGGCGGCCATTGTTATGTCATCGGACGTCGCTAGTTTCGCGCGCAGCGGCGGGCCAATGGACCGCTCACAGCCAAACGGGGACCATGCGAGAGATGGATCAAGGCGGCACTTCGGATTGGCTGCGCAAGCATATTCCGGCAATCGATCTTCCATTTGATGGCAACTGCCGCCACGCCAGCGGTCTCGAACTGCCCATCATTGTCATCAATCTTCCGCGCCGCACGGATCGTTGGGAGATGCTGTGTCGGCGAATGCATGCTGCGGGGCTCACCAGATTGGTCAAGGCTCCGGCCATCGACGGATTGTGCCTGTCGGAGGCGGAGATTGCTGTACTCACAGGTTCACACGGCACGACAATCGACCTGGCGCCACATAGCCACCTTGCGCTCACGCGACCGGCGGTAGGGTGCTTTCTTTCGCACTTGGCGATCTGGTGTTGGCTGATCGACGCAAAGCTGCCACGTGCGTTGATACTCGAAGACGATGCCGCGCCGGTCGCCACCTACACTGCGGAACTGTTCCAAAGCGCGCTTGCATCGGTCCCCGTCGATACTGGCTTGGTCTTTCCGGGACTGATCATCATGGGCGGGTTGGCCGATAGGCCTGCCTCGAGCTTGGCAAGGGTCTACTATTTCAACGGCACGTTCGCCTATCTCATCACCCCCACCGCGTGCCAGACCCTGTTGCGATACCTCCTACCCTTGCGATCACATATCGATCATCAGCTCAGCCAGGTGCTCATGGAGCAACGGCATGTCTTGCCGGCCTACTACACGAACCCGCAATTCTTTGCTCCCGACTGGTCGCTGCGAAGCGACTGCTACGTCCCGCTGACAGACGAATCCGTCGCTGACCAAGAACTCGACCGCGTCATCCAAAGTAACAGGAAGATCCTGCTGGAAGAGGGTCGTCCTCTGCTGCCAGACCCTGCGTCCTCCGGTAGCAGGTCGCATGCCGCGTGACGCAGCGGTTTTATGGGTGCAAACCAGGCCGCCTGCGACGGCGCGCGCACCCTATCACTACGCATTCCCAAGTGCTTAAGGTGCGGCTTGAATCGCAGGGATGCCGTCGTGGAGCCGCATGAGCGGGGCGCCAATGCCGACCATCCTGCCTGGCGCAATGCCTTTGCGGAGGCTTGCAACGGCTTGGAGCCAGGTTGATGGCAGCCCATCGGAAAAACGGGGCCGATCGGCACGGGCGCAGCATTTTCTTGGTGACGACCGACGCGTGTTCTGTTTTGGCTCATGGTCGGCGCGGTTGTTCCGCGTCTAGGGCAGGGCTCAAGGCGCCAAGTTGGGATGAATAGGGTCATGCCGCGTAAGAAATTGCCGGCCAAACGCACAGAACCGGAGGCAAGTCGACCGACTGTGCCGGGTTATGAGTTTTCGGCGAAGAAGAAAGGGCTACTCCCTTGGAAATGGGCGGCCGAGCGGTTGAAGAAGAGCAGGCAGTATTGGATTGCGACCGCGCGTCCCAATGGTGCGCCCCACCTGATGATCATCTGGGGCCTTTGGTTGGAGGACAGTTTCTGGTTCAGCACCGGGGCCAAGTCGCGCAAGGCACGCAATCTGGCCGAGAATCCGAGATGCGTGATCGGCACCGACAACGCCGCGGAAGCGGTAATCCTTGAAGGCTCGGTGGAGTTGATCGACACGCAGCACGCTGATTTTGAGAAGTTCGCGACGGCATATGAAAAGAAATACAAATGGAATGTGCGCGAGATGGTCCAGTCGGTGTATCGGTTTCGTCCGAGCGTGGGATTCGGGCTCTTTGAAAAGAAGTTCGAGCAGACCGCGACGCGATGGACTTTGCGGTAGGTCGCAACGGATGGCGTTGAAGCTCGCGTTCACGGGAAAGAGGATTGACGATCGCGCCGTGAGAATTGGGCGGATGCTACGCACGTTTGCGGCGATGGCGATGGAGCCGTCCCGCAATGCAATGCCGATGCTGCCTCCTGCCCGAAGGCGCGCTTTTCGATGATGGGGCATGCATGCCGCGTCGCATGGCAGCTTCGGCCGCGCTAATGACCGAGCACGCCATGTCAAGCTCTGGCTGGCGGTTGAAACCCCACCCGGTCCATTTTGTTGGCATTGAATTTTTGACGTCGAACCATCTTGCCGACCGCGCTGTCTCTTTTTTGCGATCGCGCCTCCGGGAGATGTTGATCTCGCCGACGTCTCGGTCCGACGGCGCAAAATTCACCCAACGCTCTAGCCGCGTGCGACACAACGCCCGGCCCATCCCCGGTGACAGACGAGGCGCGCCTGTTGCTAAATGGATCTATTGCAGTCCATCGGTGCGTCATGGCAATTGAGATCGAACGGAAATTCCTCGTCCGCGGCGAGGCGTGGCGGAGCTTTGTTACCGGCCAGGCGAGCCTCCGGCAGGCCTACCTCGCCCCAGCAGGGCGGTCTACCGTCCGAGTGCGCATCAAGAACGGCGCCAGCGCTACCGTGGCGATCAAGTCGAAGCGCGCAGAGCTGCGCCGCCTCGAGATCGAATACCCGGTCTCCGTCTTCGACGCCGAAGCGCTGTTGTCGCTCCGCGACAGCGGCTTGATCGAAAAGACCCGCTTCGTCGTGCCCTGGGGCGAACACCTCTGGGAGATCGACGTGTTCGGTGGCGACAATGCCGGTCTCATCATCGCCGAGATCGAACTTCGCCACGAGGACGAGAACTTCGATCTGCCACCTTGGCTGGGGATCGAGATCACCGGACAATCGCAATGCTACAACGGGTCCCTGTCGCGGCACCCATTCTGCGATTGGGCAAGCCGCCAGGCTGCGACAGCCGCCGGTTGACGCCGACGATGCCGGGCTCGCCGCGTTGAGATGACTCCCCTTTAGAACGCCGTGCGCGCATCGGCCGCGAGGCCCGCCGTTTATGTTATCTGCGCTAACACCGGCGCCGGGAAGCCGTAGCGCGCGTCGCAAGCACCCCAAAGCCTGAGATGGTGGCTGCGCCGGCAGGAAGGCTAGCCCGAGCGCCGGCGTGCTGAACGTGCCCGAAATGACGACTTGGCCCGCACCGAAGAAACCTTTCTGCTTCTTGAGTGGAAGCCCGGCGCCACTCTGCGCTATCGCGCTGCCGCGAGAATTGCCGACTTGATGCGGGCGTAAGTCCCGCAGCGGCAGATATTGGTTATGGAGCCCTCGATGTCCGCCTCGGTTGGCCTTGCCGTTTTCGCCAGCAGCGCTGCCGCCGCCATGATGATGCCCGGCTGGCAATAGCCGCATTGGGGCACCTGATGGGCAATCCACGCCTGCTGCAGTCTCTGGTAACCCGCCTTTCCCAGGCCTTCTATGGTGGTTACGCGCTTGCCTTCAACGGAGTCGATCTGATAGGCGCAAGAGCGCACCGCCTCCCCCTCGATGTGAACCGTACAAGCGCCGCACAGAGCCGCGCCGCACCCGAATTTTGTGCCCGTCAGCTCAAGGTGATCCCGCAGCACCCAAAGCAGCGGGGTCGAGGGGTCGACCTCCACGGTCACCGGAGCGCCATTGAGTATGAAGCTAGATTTGGCCATTGGCGACACTCCTCAGCCGAATAGCTTGCCGTAGAGGGTGAAGACCCCATCCCGGGAGAACGGCAAGCGCCTATGGCGTTGTCCTGTCGCTGCAAAGACCGCATTGCCGAGCGCGGCAGGAATGCATACTGGCCCCACTTCGCCGAGACCCCCCAGCTGACGTCGATTCTCAAGGAAGTCCGTCACGAGCTCGGGCGTGTCCGGTAGCGTTGCTACACGATACCGATCGAAGTTGCGCTCGCGCGTATGGCCGTCGTGGAACGTGATCGCCGAATAGAGCGCCATAGATAGACCCCACACCACGCCCCCCTCGATCATCGAGACTCCATTGGTCCGATCGAGGATCCGGCCGGGATCACACACCGAGACGATTTTGTGCAGCTTGATCGCGCCTTCAACCCATGAGAGCTCAACCACTTGACAGAGATACGTGCCGAACGCGTCGGCAAAAGCCATGCCTTGGTAACGGCCGGTGGGCAACTTACCCCAATTCGCAAGTTGGGCCGCGCGATCGAGTACCGCTAGGGCAACGGGATTCTCCGAGAGCAGGCGGCGGCGATACGCGTATGGGTCGATGCGCGCGGCGGTCGCAAGCTCATCGATGAGGGATTCCAAGGCAAAATTGTTGGGGCCATGTCCGGTTGTGCGCAGGACCATCGTCGGGATAGGCACCTGAAGCATATGATAATCAACCTGGACCTCGGGAATCCCGTAGGGGTGTTCGATCAAACCCTCCACCGCCAAGCCGTCGACCATCCCAGGTTTTATGGGCGTCGGCGACACAGGAGCCAGAATGGTGGGCGCCACCAGCTGATGATGCATGGCCTGCGGCAGCCCGCCAGGCGCCAAGGCCGCGCGCGACTTCAACAGGAAGGCCGGCCGAAACCAGTCCTGCTTGATGTCCTCCTCGCGTGACCAGATCACCTTGACCGGGCGTCTCGCGGCCTTCGAGCAGAGCGCGGCCTGCACCACGAAATCCGCAAGCAGCCGCCGGCCGAATCCGCCTCCGAGGTAAGTGCGATGAATGGTGATCTTCTCCGGCGCAACCTTGAGCACGTTCGCCAGCACGACCTGCGTCATCTGCATTCCCTGTGTCGGTGCCCAGACGGTGGCGCCATCATCGGTTACCGACACCGTTGCGTTCATCGGCTCCATGGGCGCGTGCGACACCCAAGCCGCCGCATACTCCGCTTCGATGATGCGGTCCGCGCTGGCCAATGTCGCCCGTGCATCCCCGCGCTTTTCCGCCTGTGCCCAGCCTGCTGCGCCGCGGAGCGCTGCGCGGTAGTGGGCATCAAGCTCCCCATCATTGATGTTGAAGCCTGGGCCCGACTGCCAACGGATCTTCAGCTTCTCCAGCGCCAACCGTGCCTGCCAATAGTGCTCTGCCACGATAGCAACGGCGGAGCCGAGAGGTACCACAGCGATTACGCCCGGCATGCGCAGCGCTTCGGCGTCTTCGATGCTCGTCAGTGTGCCGCCGATCATTGGTGCACTTTCAACCGCCCCGTACGCCATGCCAGCAACCTTCACGTCGATTCCGAACTCGGCGGTTCCCATCACCTTTGCTGGAATGTCGCGCCGCGGCAGAGATCGCCCGGCACCAACGAGACGCCATGCATCTTCTGACTTCACGCGCGGATCTGCCGGCACGGGCTTCGCCGCCGCTTCCGTCGCGATCTCGCCGAAGCCAATCGAGCGTTTGCTGGCGGAGTGCAGCACCCGGCCCTTGCGCGCGATGAGCTCCGATGGGGACACGCCGAGCTTGTCAGCCGCCGCCGCAATTAGCATTTCGCGGGCGGCTGCACCCATCTTGCGAATGAGCCCGTGATAGGACCGGATCGACTCCGCATTGCCGGTGAACTGCCAATTGTAGACGGGGTGACGGTATGCCTCCGCTGCCGGTGAAAAAACAACCTCACAACGCTCCCAATCAGCTTCTAGCTCATCGGCGATCACCGCAGCAAACGTCGTTGAAATCCCCTGCCCCATCTCCGAGTGCGCGCATTGCAGCGTCACCGTGCCATCCGGTTTGATAGCGACCCACGCATTGATCGCGATGCCGGTGATCACCGCGGATTGTGCAAAGAGCTCACATGTGCCCAACCGTCCGGCAACGACTAGAGCGGCATTCGCTGCGGTCGCCCTCAGCAGCGCGCGGCGCGAAAACCCGCTAGCGCTGGCGGTGTGATCGCTCATATGAAGCCTCCTTATTGCGGGCACGGTGCACCGGCATTCACCCAGACCTCGAGCGCGCGCTTGAAATCCTCCGCCGAGACAGCCGGAGGCGTGCGTCCGGAACCGGGATGCCACGCCCAAAGCACGATCTCATCACCGGTCATGTGCGCCATCAGAGCCGCCGGGCTGCGGCCCCCGTTCTTGCTTCGATCAAGCAAGGTTCGGCACAGCTCTGAGCGGCTCAGACCCGTCCAGCCCATCGACTTGGGGGCAAGCCGCCAATGCGGCGCTCCGGGCACTCCAGCGCGATCGTTGTTGTGCTCCTGATGACAGGCCAAGCAGGTCATGGCAGGCAGCCCCCGATCGGCGGGCCCACGTTGGACGTTCATCAGGTGCACGTGCCGGTCGTCACCCTGGGACGGCCGATCGCCACGCGGATGACAATTCATGCACCGCGGACCCTCCAGCACTGACGCGATGCGCTCAAACGCTGCCAGCGCTGCGGGGTCCCCAACTCGCGATTTTTGGGTCCCCTCAGTGGCGCCGGCAATCGTCATCCAGGCTGCACCTGCCAGAACGGCTATCGCCATACCTGCAGCGATGGCTCGCGCCATATCGCCTTCTCCTTCACGATGCTAAGCTCTGAGGGAAGTAGGCGAGCAGAAGCCTGTCTGACAATGGCTTACCGGCTGGTAAGACCTTACGCGGAGGTTAGCTGCATGAGCGCGCAGGTCAGTCTGGTCAACGAAATCGTCATCGAACGACACTCCGAGTGCCCGGTAACAACTGCGATCAGCGTTATCGCCGGCAAGTGGAAGCCGACCATCCTCTGCGAGATCCGCGATGGCGCGCGCCGCTTTAGCGATCTCCGCCGTGACATTCCCGGGATCTCCGAAAAAGTGCTTTCACAGCATCTGCGTGATCTTGAGGCCGATGGTATTGTCGTGCGCCGCGAATTCCACGAGGGCGCTGTCCTGGCGACCGAGTACGGGTTTACCGAATACGGCCGCACCCTGATTCCGGCGCTCAATGCCCTCGCCCAATGGGGCCTCAAACATCAGACCGTGCAGCGCACTTAGTGACGACGCCTCCGCGTTCGTCACTTGCAAACTCGCAATCAGAGGCGAGGGGTCTCAACTCAGGCATTTCGATGCTGAAATTTGCAAAAGGAGCAACGTTCCAGAACTTCTGGCTTGTCGAGAGTAGGTCCGAACGGTGGTTCAAGAAGGATCCCGCGGAGGATCCCGCACCTCCCGCTGCTCCTTGCCGAGATCCGGCAGCATCAATCGGCTGCAGCGCGTGAGAACGCGATCATCCTCTCCAGCGCAGCAAAGGCTTGCCCGAGGAGTAGGTCAGCACTCGGCTATGGCAGGCTTTGACCCCTCCGGCACGCCAGCTTTCGCCAACTCACCCGGGCGGGCGGACCCTGCCGCTAGGGCTCACCACCCGACTGGATGCTCCTTCGTGCCAGGACCTCCATATAAGTAGGGCTCCAAAAGCGGGCGGGCCTCGTCGCTCAAGAAATCCGTCACAACGCGGGTACCGGCGTCGCGCAACATCTGAATGCCTCGACCCTGGTTCTTCGGGTGGGGGTCGATGAGAGCCACGTAGACCGTACCGATGCGCCGCTCAATCATTGCCTTGGCGCACGATGGAGTGCGTTGATGGAACGCGCAGGGCTCAAGCGTTACGAACGCCGTCACATCTTCCAGATCGCCAACGACCTGATTGAGTGCCATGGGTTCAGCATGCGGCTGATAGGGCAGCTGTGTGAATCCGCGGGCGATGATCGCTCCCTTCCGAACGAGCACGCAACCCACCGGCGGATTCGGCAAACATGCCGGCAAGGCCAGTTTACCTTGCGCTATGGCTTCACGCATGAATGCTTCGAGGGATTGGAGGCACTGGCTCATTCTTGGCTCGCTCACGACCTTCAAATGCGCAGCATCACCGCTGAACCCTAATACAAATACCGGCAATAGGCTTGGACGATATTGCTCGGGTGAAAATCGGATGGGCCACGATCCTGGTGGTCCTTTCCCTCCACCGCTGGAGAAGACGAGATGGCGGGCGCGCTCGACACTGACCAGGTGTGATCCATGGGCACAGCGTGAGCGGTGCAAGGACTTTCAAGTGGCAAAAGCAAATATTGCTGTGCAACTTTGTCGCGCTGTGCCAATGTCAGCGGTCTGAGGGGAGGACGTCAACAGTAGGGAGAGTCGCGTCATGGCAGCCATTGCTGATACAGGCACGGGGATTCCTTGGTGGAAGGAACCGAGTAGAGATCAGTGGAAGGCATATATCGCGGCTTGGCTGGGTTGGACGTTGGATGCCTTCGACTTCACCATCTTCCTGCTGATCATGGTGCCAATCGCCAAGGAGTTCGACGTTCCATTGACGGCAGTGACGGCCGTGTTCACCATCACCTTATGGTTGCGCTTGGCGGGTGCAACGGCGGCCGGCTGGATGGCTGATCGGATGGGTCGCAGAGCCCCGCTGATGATCTCCATTCTCTGGTATTCGCTGTGCAACTTTATCGCCGGCTTCTCGCCGACGTTCTCGTTTTTGTTCTTTTTTCGCGCGCTCCTCGGGATCGGGATGGGCGCGGAGTGGCCGGCCGGCGCGGCGCTCGCCATGGAAACCTGGCCAGCACGCTCTCGGGGCTTCATGAGCGGTGTTCTGCAGGGCTCATGGGGCCTTGGCTTCGCGCTGTCTTCGCTAGCCTACGGCTTTCTCTACGATCTGATCGGCTGGCGCGGTCTGTTGTGGATCGGCATATTGCCGGCCCTCGTCGTGGTTTGGATTCGCTATTACGTGAAGGAGCCGGAAGTTTGGGTCGAGAACAAGCGCCAACAGCGGGAGAAGAAAGCTGAAGTGAGGGCGCCCCTGTTCTCCATCTTCAAGCGCGGCTTGCTCTTCAATACGCTGACCGGCTGCTTGTGGATGGCAGCGGCGTTCTGCGTCTACTACTCGATCTGGGCGCTATTCTCCACCTACCTGCAAAAGGAAATGAATTGGACCCCGCTGATGGTGGCTACGCCCCTGTTCTGGGCCAACATCGTTGTGTTCGCTGGCAACAGCATCTGGGGGGTTGTGGCAGACCGGTGGGGACGCCGGCCAGCAATCATCGTGCCGGCAGCAATCGCCATGTTCATTGCTCCCCTGTACCTATGGACGAAGGATCCCTACTGGATAATCTCGGGCTTCATTGCACAGGGCGTCTTTGGCGGATCGATCTATGGCCAAAACCCAAGCTACCTGTCGGAGCGCTTCCCAACGGAGGTGCGGGCCACCGCATCGGGGTTTGTTTACCATCAAGGAGCGATCTGGGGTGGCTTGGTCGCGCCGGTGCTGACGTACTTGGCCGTGGAGATGGGCATGGGATTTGCGATGCCAATGATGATCAGCACGATCTTCTTCTTGGCTATCGTAATCATTGCCGTACTCCTCGGACCCGAGACGAAGGGAAAGCAGCTCACGGCCGATCTCGAGGTTATCAAGGGGGCCGCACAGCCGGCTTAGTGGTATCCCCGCCAGGGCGCCCTGTTCAGTGGCGCCCTGCGGCATCCGCCATGGGTCGCAAATGCAAGTAACTGACGTTGACACTGGTCTGCGGACAAGCAGACCCCCAGCGGTTTGGGATCCTTTAGTCGACTGTGTTGCTTGGTAGATCCTGCGAGGCTGGCCGGTCGCAGTGAGAGATTAGATTTTGGAGTTTTCGCCTACCTCCCTGATGTGAGGGCCCTGTCGACAAGAGCTTGGGTCGACAAGAGCTTGGAGAGTGTCGCTGAGCCCCAGAAACCTTAGAAGCTCGGCGAGACGTCGATATTGATCATCGTCCGCCCGATCGAGCCGTCTTTCCACCGCGTCACCCGGCGGTTAAGCGAGGGTGTCCCGCGCGAGGCGACCAAGGACTTGGCTCGCAGGTAGCGCATCACGAGGCTGCTCGGCGCGGTCAAGGACATCGTCGAGCAGAGCGAGTGTGAAGTGTGGGTCTAAATAGGCTAAAGCATTCAGCCCAGACCGGTTCTCTTGCAAATTTCTTAGTGAAGCGCGTGCAGCGTCGACAAGCGAATCTCGATCAACCCGAATCGCGGCGCCCTGCAAGGGGGTCATTTGCCGGGTGTGCGCCAACAGGGACGCCCACAGGGAGCTAGCGTCGACTCGATCCATAGGACAGGTTCCTCCCGAAGCGCGTCGGCAACTACAACATAAGCTTGCGCACGCAGTCTGGTCGATGGCGCAATTCCAAACCGAGTGCACTCCGGACCAACACCTCGCTTGTCGCGCGGTCAGGCGGCGAGCTCGGCACTTGTCGCGAGCCATTGATCCATTGACCAGCACATGGCGATTGCGCCAGCAACGTCGGTCGATCATCCTGTGTCGTCTGAATTGGGCTACGCTCAAAAGCGCGGTTCTGGCCAACTCATCCCGCGGCCCAAGGCGACGAGGATGAATACGAACATCCGGAGATGCAGAAAAAATGCATATTATTGCGTAACCGTCGGGCACCCTGACAAGACGTGCCATGCGCGCTGGTCCCATGCGCGCCTGTAACCCATCGGCGACATTTGTCCGACTCTCGTAATTCTGCCGATGCCTCTCCCGACCGGGCTTTATGTCGAAGCAAGTCTCTCGATGGCCATCGAAGGGAAAGCACTTCTGAGCGCACGATGACGCAGATACGATTGTCGTCTATCGAGCCTATCGTCCCTCGATTGGCGAGTATGTCATCAAGAGCGGCACATTTGGCGGCGATTTTTCCTACTCGCGCATGAGCTGGATCAAGCCGAATTTCTTGTGGATGATGTTCCGATCTGGATGGGGTGAAGGCCAAGAGATCATTCTTGGCCTTCGCTTGCGTCCCTTCTTCGACAGCCTACTGGTCGCGGTTGCATCAAGCTGGCATCCATCCGATCAAGTCAGCAACGATACATGGCCGGCAGCGTGCACCACTGCCCAAGGTCCGCAGAAGTGAGCGCGCGGCCGCATTTAATCGAGCCGCGCCTTGCCCCACAGCGTTCAAGACTTAGGGAAACAGCCGCCATCGCATCGCCTCCGCCACTGCATGGGCGGCGGTGCGTGTGCCAAGCTTCTCGTGTGCTTTCTTCATGTGCGTGCGCACTGTCTCCGCGCCCAAGCCGAGGGCGCGGGCGGTGTGCGGAATTTTGTGACCAAGGGAAGCCCAACGCAGAACTGCCAGCTCACGAGGGGTCAGATATGGCTGCTCGGCCATGTTGCCAGGTCGTGGGACGAGCAGGCGTTCTAGCTGCACCGCGGCAGCACTTGCCGCCATATAGAGCGCGGCTCGCGTCGCATTTGACAGCACATTCTTAAGAGGTTCGCTCGACCAAAACGATACCATCCACCGGGCGCCAATGGGACACGTGAAGCCGTCGCGCATTCCGTGCGCAAGGCATAGTTCTAACACCCGTCGGTCCGCGCCAAGGAGATTGAGCATAGTGTCGCCCTCTGACCACGTGAAGGGGGCCAAACTAACGCGGGCCAGCATGACGAGCGGATCGTGCGATGTCCGCGCGAGAGCTAGATACTCGCGCCACCACTTCGCACTCGCAGACTTAGGGCGAAACAGCGTCTCACCGAGTTTCATGCGATCCCAGTCGCCCGACTTCTGCGGAAACCTTCCGGCGCAAAGAACGCGCAACCCGTGAAGCCCGATGAGGCTCTCGTCGAGCCGATCCAGGACATCAGATCGTTTCTTGCATTGGGCGATACGGGCTGGATAACCCAAGAGTCTAGCTCGCGTAGTCTCAAATGCAGGTGACATCGGGCAACCGGATCGGCGAGCCGCGCCCCTCCGCGCCTCCCCTGAGACCCAGATGAAGAGCGGGCGTGGCAGCGAGCGATCGGCCAGGTCGAGGGTCAGGGCCGATGCACCCGCACAGCAACTCTACAGAGCCATTGCACACACTCCATCCCCATTTTGGGTGACATCTGAGGAAGCCTTGCCGCGGAATTGGCCAGCAACGGCCTGCGATCTTCAGCCGCTACGGAATGCCGGCTCGTCCCTCCACACGGCATGAAACGGTGCGACCGGAAAATGCCAGCACCAGATCACCAGACGTATACAGAGCAAGCGATGCTCCTCTCGAATGCTAGCGGCCGTCTTCCGGCCCAGTCCCTCGACTTTGCGTATTGCTCGAATGTAGTTCCTTCATCGGCGAGCCGGACCATCCCATTGTCGGCCATGGCTCGGTGTGCAGAGAATAGGCCCACTGCATGCGACAGCTCGTATTCTCAACTCATCGGTGGAAGGGGACAGAACCCGCGAAGGTTCATCGAATTCAATTTGTGGTGCGGCAGCCGTACTCTCGGGTCGCTGCGCGCGCCCAGCAACCCGATTGCACCGGTGATCGGTTTCTTAACGGCGCATGGTGAGGCCTCACGCAAATGCACGTCCAACGGACACCCAAAGCACCGCGAACTGCTGCGCGAGCTCTATGCCGAAGGAATGCCACGGGGTTCCTCGTCAATCCCGTCAACCCCACTCGGCCGAGATCGTCGACCAGGCAAGCGCCGTCGGCCTGAACTCTTGGCGTGAAGCTAGATGTCATCAAGGAGCAGCGAGGGTTATTGACGACACCGATCTCGACGCAACTCCCGTGTTGGTCGTTGGCTGTAATTGCGCACGGTGCGGCCCGAACGGCAGAGGTTCTGACTGCGCAACATCTGCTTTGGGAAGCTGGTCATCTATTTGACATCGAATTTGCAACGCGCTGTCATGAGGCATGGTCAAACTGGTTGCCGTGCGAGTTTCGGGGGATCCGACCATGCCAGCTGCCGGGAGAACATGGCCCGCCAAACTCTGGCTCTGGGCCTGCGCCCTCGGGATACTGGCTGCGTTCGTCTTTCTTGGGTTCCCCGAGATCGATTTGAGCATCAGCCGCGCATTCCACGTGCGCAGCGGTACATTTTCCGGCCAACCGCTCGGCTGGGTGACGGCGCTTCGCAAGTCATTCTCGGGCATGTTCTACCTTTGGATAGCGGTTTCGCTTGCCGGGCTGGTGATCACAAGAGGTAGCGCGCGCAGCTGGTTGCGCCTTTCAGGTACGCAATGGCTGTTCCTCGCAATCTGTCTGGCCATGGGACCCGGTATACTCGCCAATGTCGCCTTGAAGGATCATTGGGGACGCGCACGCCCGAAGGAGGTTGCCGAGTTCGGTGGCTCAAAGATGTTCACCCCGCCCTTGATCCCTACCGATCAGTGCGCCAACAACTGTTCGTTCGTCAGCGGCGAGGCGGCAGCGATCTTCATGCCGTTCTACTCGGCAGGCCTGGTTGTGCCGCAGTGGACGGCAATCCTTTTTGCTGTCGGGACACTCTGCGGCTTAGCCGCCGGTTTCGTCCGGGTGGCGCAGGGCGCACATTTCTTGAGCGACGTGATTTTTGCAGGCGTATTCATGGCGATGACGGCCGTTCTGGTGCACCGGGCTATGTTCGGGCGAACTCACCTTGAGGAGCCGAATCCCTCGCCCCTCGCCAACAGCCCGTGACTGGGAGCGCTAGCGCGTCTGAGCGACAAGGGATCGAGCAGGCTCGGCGTCTCGCTCGGCGCACGAAGCGCGTAGCCGACATAGACGGACAACTCGGAGGCCGGCTTGCCAGCGTGGGTGATGGCGATCGGACGCCTCTCCTCTATTCTCTCGAAGTAGGCGCCGTATGTCGTCGCCACACGCTCGGGCGGCAAGTTGCCGCCAATGATGAGCGCGGTCTCGCCAAGGTGCTCCCACGGTCGTGTCAAGACCCCATAACCGCGCGGATCGCGACAAAGGCAAAGGACAGGCAATCGGCCGCCGAGCGCGTAGTCGATCTTGCCGGCTTCGTGCCAACGGGTGGCGGCGACAAACAGCTTTTGCACGTCTGCCAAGCCGCGCGCCTCGATCTCGGCCTTGACGTCCTTCCAATCCAGGCTTTCCAGGAGGGGATAAGGAACGGCTCTTCCGCCCGGGCCCGTAATTGCGGGCCAGGGGAAATGGCTCATGGCAATAACCGCACCGAGCACAACGGCGAGCGACCCCGCTGTTGTCATCAGCCAAGCCCGAACGAGGCGGTCGCGGTTCTCGACCAGTGCAGCGACCTCGACACCCAGCAGCGGAAAGAGCATGAGATACCCCGGAGCCGCCCAATGCGGCAGCACGCGGCCACCCGTCAGGGAAATGGCCGTGAAGCCGAGGATCGGCCCGACCGCCAGGCAGGCCATCATCCAGCGGCGACCATCTGCCGGCCCTAAAGCGATCGTCTTGGCGAGGCAGGCCATCAGCGGCAGCCACAGCCACGGCAATAGGTAAAGGGCCTGCCCTCCAAGCGCTGCCAGCGGTCCCCACGGATTGATGCCTTGCAATCGCGCTCGGTTTGCCTGGAAAGCAAACGAGATCCATCCGTGTTGTTCGTTCCACACAATCACGGGCAGGAACACGAGAGCCGCCACAGCCACGCTCGCGTAGGGCCACGGCGTCAGAAGCCATCGGCGCTGTGCGCTACAGGTCAGCAGGAAAAGGCCGACGCCAGCAAACAAGACCGCCCCGTGGAATTTCGAGAGCAGCGCCAGTCCGCCACAGCCACCCGCCGCCAGCCACCAGAGCGGAGCGGTACGCCGTGCCCCGAATACCCCCGTCGCGGCGGCATAAGACCCAGCCACCAGCGCCGCGTTCAATGGCCCGTCTGGGACGATCCA
>Ga0306920_100001574_pt1 | contig 28433 bp, 27 predicted proteins | sample flu12Cox44000170_FD_204666 | JGI IMG/M metagenome (GOLD analysis project Ga0306920, IMG submission 204666) | Lab enrichment of tropical soil microbial communities from Luquillo Experimental Forest, Puerto Rico - flux4day.12C.oxic.44.000.170 (v2)... | ecosystem: Environmental > Terrestrial >... | reverse complement strand
AGCTGGAGCTCACCGCCGAGGGCAATGGCTACTACTCAGGCCTCGCGGAGGCTGCCGGCGCGGGCACGCTCTATCGATTTCAGCTCGACGCGGACGAGGCACTCTATCCCGACCCGGCGTCCCGCTTCCAGCCGGAGGGCCCTTCCGGCCCATCTCGCGTGGTCGATCCGGCCGCGTTCGCTTGGAGCGAGGCGGGCTGGCCCGGCGCGGCGATCCGCGGCCAGGTGATCTACGAGATGCACATCGGCACCTTCACGCCAGAGCGAAACTGGGCCGCCGCCATGCGCGAGCTGCCCGAGCTGGCGCGCCTCGGCGTCACGTGCCTCGAGATCATGCCCATCGCTGACTTTGCGGGCCAGTTCGGATGGGGCTACGACGGTGTCGATCTCTTCGCGCCGAACCATCTCTACGGCGCGCCTGATGACGTTCGCCGCTTCGTGGATGAGGCGCACCGTCATGGCCTCTCCGTGATCCTCGACGTCGTCTACAACCACCTCGGCCCCGAGGGCAACTATCTCGCTCAGTTCTCACCGGCCTACTTCACCGATCGCTACCACACGGACTGGGGCGAGGCCCTGAACTTCGACGGGCCGGAGTCGGGGCCGGTGCGCGAGTTCTTTCTCGCCAACGCTCGCGCGTGGATCGAGGAGTATCACTTCGACGGCCTTCGTCTGGATGCCACCCAGAGCATCTTCGACGAGTCGCCCGATCATATCCTGGCGGCGATCGCCCGCGAGGTGCGCATGGCGGCGCGGGGGCGCGCCACCATTCTCGTGGCCGAGAACGAGCCGCAGCAGACGCGGCTGGTCCGGCCCGCGGACCGTGGGGGCTATGGGCTCGATGCGCTGTGGAACGACGATCTCCATCACAGCATGGTGGTGGCGCTCACGGGTAAGACCGAGGGCTACTACACCGACTACGGCGGCACGCCCCAGGAGTTCGTCTCGGCGGCGAAGTGGGGCTATCTCTACCAGGGTCAGCGCTACAAGTGGCAGCGCCGGCGCCGCGGTACTCCCGCTCTCGACCTGCCGCCGGAGAGGTTCGTGAGCTTTCTCGAGAACCACGACCAGGTCGCCAACTCCGCCCATGGGCGTCGTCTCCACCAGCTCACGAGCCCGGGGCGCTATCGTGCCCTCACGGCCTATCTGCTTCTCGCTCCCGCCACCCCCATGCTCTTCCAGGGGCAGGAGTTCGCTTCCTCCGCGCCCTTTCACTACTTCGCCGATCACAGAGGAGAGCTGGGGCGGATGGTACGCGAGGGACGCACGGCATTCCTCGCACAGTTCCGGAGCATCGCCACGCCCGAGATGATGGCCGCGCTGCCCGACCCCACGGCGGTGGAGACCTTCGAGCGCTGCACCCTCGATTTCATGGAGCGCGAGCACCATCCTGAGCTCTATCTGATGCACGGCGACCTGCTGTGCCGGCGCCGGGAGGATCCCGTGCTCAGCGCGCAGCGGCCGCGGGGGCTCGATGGCGCCGTGCTCGGCGGCGAGGCGTTCGTGTTGCGCTTCTTCGGCAACGAGGATGATGATCGACTCCTGCTCGTCAATCTGGGAGCCGATCTCGCGCTCGATCCCGCCCCGCAGCCGCTGCTCGCTCCGCCGGCCGACATGCTGTGGCGCATCGCCTGGTCGAGCGAGGATGTGCGCTACGGGGGCGCGGGAGTCGCCCCCGTGGAGACCCGGCAGAACTGGCGCCTCCCCGCACAGGCCGCGGTGCTCCTGGAGCCTCAGCCGGCGGCCGGGGTGGACGATCCCGCGAATGGAGACGGCGAGGAGAGCGAGGAGGCTGAGGTTCGTCGCGAGGCGCTGCGGCAGCCGGAAGAACGTCCGTGAGTGACATCGTCCGTTCGCTCTCCTTCGCCGACGAGGGAGCACGGGACCCTGCGCCCCTGCTCGGGCGAGAGTGGCTCGTCACCAACGGCCTGGGCGGATTCGCCGCGGGGACGCTGGCCGGCATCCCGACCCGCCGCTACCATGGGCTCCTCGTGGCCGCGCTTCCCACTCCGCTCGGCCGCACCCTGATGCTCAATCATCTCTCGGAGTGGCTCCGCCTTTCCGACGGCACACGCTTCGAGATCGGCGGGCAGGAGCAAGCGGGGGGCGGTCTCGAATGGCCCGGCGTCCGCCACCTGGTCGAGTTCCGACTCGAGGCGGGGCTTCCCGTCTGGCGCTACGCCATCGGCAACGCGACGATGGAGAAGCGCGTGCGGATGCTTCATCGGCAGAACACCGTGCACGTGACCTATCGGCTGCTCGCGGGGGAAACGGTTCGGCTCAAGCTCCGGCCGGCCCTCCATGTCCGCCCACTCGAAGGCTCGGTGCATGGAGATATTGCTGAACCGTACGCGATCACCGGTGTCGAGGACCGGCTCGAGGTGGCCACGGCCAGCGACTATCCGCCGCTGCGGCTCAAGGTCTATGGCCATCGCGCCACCTTCACCTTGGACAGCGCCCGTCTCAAGAACGTGCACTATCGGGCCGAGGCGCAACGCGGCTACGCCGATGTGGGCGAGCTGTGGAGTCCCGGCTACTTCAGCGTGGACCTGAGCGCGGAAACGCCGCCCACCCTGGTTGCCTCCACAGAGGGATGGGACACCATCGGCGCCCTGGGGCCGGAAGCTGCCGCCGCCGCCGAACACGAGCGGCGCATGCGACTGCTCGCGGAGGCAGCGCCCGCTGCGCGGTCGGGGGTGGGTGCCGAGCTCGCCCTCGCCGCCGATCAGTTCGTCATCACCCCGACGAGCCGTTGCGAGGACGCGGCGCGGGCGCGAGCGGCGGGCGGCGACGTCCGGTCGATCATCGCGGGCTATTACTGGTTCACCGACTGGGGCCGCGACACCATGATCAGTCTGGAAGGGCTCACGTGCATCACCGGCCGCCACATGGAGGCGGGCTACATCCTCCGCACTTTTGGCCAGTACGTGAGCGACGGGCTTATCCCCAACCTGTTCCCCGACGGCAGCAATGAGGGCTTGTACCACACCGCGGATGCCTCGCTCTGGTTCTTCCACGCCGTCGACCGCTATCTCGACGCCACGGGCGACCGGGAGACTCTGGCCGCCCTCATGCCGAAGCTCACGGAAATCGTGCAGAGTCACCTCGCGGGCACGCGCTTTGGCATCCACGTCGATCCCAAGGACGGCCTCCTCATCCAAGGGGCGGAGGGCTATCAGCTCACCTGGATGGACGCCAAGTGCGACGGCTGGGTGGTGACGCCGCGGCGCGGGAAGGCCGTGGAGATCAACGCCTTGTGGTACAACGCGCTCCGGCTCCTCGAGGGCTGGACCCGCGGAGCGGGTGACGAGGACGCGGCACGCGCGCTTGCCGCGCACGCCTCGCGTTGCCAACACGCCTTCAATGAGCGCTTTTGGAATCCTGAGGGCGAGTATCTCTACGACGTCGTGGAGAGCCCGGACCTCGCGGGCAAGGACGACCCCGCGTGCCGTCCGAACCAGCTCCTCGCCATTTCCCTCACCCATCCCGTGCTCGACCAGGCGCGTTGGGCTCCCGTGGTCGACACGGCGCGGGCCAAGCTCCTGACCCCGGTGGGCCTGCGCTCGCTCTCCCCCGATCACCCCGACTTCAAGCCGACGTATCACGGTGATCTTCGGACGCGCGACGCGGCGTATCATCAGGGCACTGTGTGGGCGTGGCTCATCGGTCCGTTCGTCGACGCGTGGCTCAAGGTGCATCCCGAGGATCGGGAGGGCGCCCGGGGCTTCCTTGCCGGCTTCGTGCCGCATCTGGACGAGGCCTGCATCGGCAGCATTGGCGAGGTGTTCGACGCCGTCGAGCCGTACACTCCGCGCGGCTGCGTCGCCCAGGCTTGGAGTGTCGCGGAGGTTCTTCGCGCCTGGGTGCGCACGGCTCCGCCGCCCTCGCCGCCGAGCCACCTATGAGATTCGAGCGGGCGAGCGGCATCCTCCTCCATCCCACTTCGTTTCCCGGGCCCTTCGGCGCGGGCGACTTCGGCGAGGAGGCGCATCGCTTCATCGATTTCCTCGTTGCCTCAGGACAAGCTTTTTGGCAGATCATGCCGCTCGGGCCGACGGGGTGGGGAGGCTCGCCCTACTCGTCGATCTCGGCTTTTGCGGGCAACGTGAACCTCGTCAGCCCTGCGGGCCTCGTCTCCTCCGGCCTGCTCGAGCCGTCCGACATCGAGCATCCGCCCGACTTCGAGGGCGCCTCCGGCGACGACTCTCGCATCGTCGCCTACCGGCGCGGCCTGCTCGAGAAGGCGTTTCACCAGTTCAAAGGCCGCGTGCAGGGAGATCAGGAGCTCCGGCGTGACTACGACGGCGTGGTTGCCGATGCCTCGTCGTGGCTCGAGGACTATGCCCTCTTCGCCGCCCTCAAGGATCGGCACGACGGCGCGGGCTGGTGGACGTGGGGGCCCGCCCTGGCCCATCGCGAGCCCGGCGCGCTCGCCGGGGCGCGGCGCGAGCTGGCCGACGGTATTGCGGCGCACCGCTTCTTTCAGTATGTCTTTCTCCGCCAGTGGCTCGACCTCAAGCGTCACGCCAACTCCCAGGGCATCCAGGTGATTGGCGACATGCCCATGTTCGTGGCCCACGATTCCGCCGACGTGTGGGCGCGGCCCCACCTCTGGAAGCTCGATGCCGAAGGCCAGCCGACCGTCGTGGCTGGCGTGCCCCCCGATGCGTTCAGCACCACCGGTCAGCTCTGGGGCAATCCGATCTACGACTGGGCCCGGCTGCGCGGGGAAGGCTTCGGGTGGTGGATCGATCGCATGCGGGAGACCTTGAAGCTCGTCGACCTCGTCCGGCTCGATCACTTCCGCGGATTCGCTGCCTGCTGGGAAGTGCCGGCTACCGACGCCACCGCCGAACACGGGACGTGGGTGGAGACGCCCGGGCGGGAGCTGTTCCTCGCCATGCGGAATGCTCTCGACGGCGAGCTCCGCGTGGTGGCGGAGGACCTCGGCACGCTGACACGCGACGTGCACCAGCTCCGTGACATGTTCGGCCTGCCCGGCATGCGCGTGCTGCAGTTCGCCTGGGGCAGCGATGCGCACGACTCGCATCTGCCTCACGAGTACACCCCGGCCGTGGTCGCCTACACGGGAACGCACGACAACGACACGGTGGGGGGCTGGTTCACACAGCGCTCGGCTCCCGGGGCCAGCGAGGCCGAGCGATGGCAGCGTGAGCATTGCCTCCGCTATCTCGGCACCGACGGCCGGGAGATCCACTGGGATTTCATCCGCGCCGTCCAGATGTCGGTGGCCGGCCTCAGCATCATGCCGCTCCAGGACCTTCTCGGTCTCGATTCGTCCGCCCGCATGAACACGCCGGGGCGGCCGGAGGGCAACTGGGCGTGGCGCTTTGCCGCCGACGCCCTCACCCCCGAGCTCGCACGACGCCTGCGCGAGAGCACCGAGCGCTACGGGCGCCTGCGCGCCCGGTAGCCTTCCCGTTGACCAAGGTCTGGACGGCGCCCGGCCGAGGGACTATGCTCTGAGCCTCCCGCGGCAACCTGCGGGAAACCTATGCGAGCCTGGACGGTGGACGCCGATGATATCCGGGTGGCGGAGGATTTCGACGAGGCGCTCCTCCACCGCACGCCGGAAATCGACAGCTTCCTCACCCCGGACCGCGACGACAAGTTCATCGTCATCGCCACCAAGGGCTTCGGCAAGACGCTGCTCCTCAAGGCCAAGCGCATCCTCTACCAGCGAGACGCCCGCTCCAGTTGCCTCCCCATCGGCAACCTGCTCGACAAGCCCATCGGCGACAAGATCTTCAGTCGGGAGGCTCTCGCCTTCTTCGCGGCCTCCGCCCTGCCGTGGTCCAAGCTCTGGCTCACCGCCATCGCCTTGGCCGCGCTCAAGCACGTGGACAGCGTCGACGAGCTCAAGGTGAGCCCGCGCCTTACCGGCCTCATCGAGGATGACCGGCTGCACGGGGTGATCGACCACTTCGTCCGCCTCCTCGACTTCACGCCGAGCGAGCTTCAGCGGTGTGCCGCCGACACCGATGGCCACCTCGTGCCGAGGCTACGCGCGCTCAAGTCCTCCCTGGCCATCTTCATCGACGGTGTCGACGAATACTTCAACAAGCACGTGGAGGATCGGGGAGTGAGCCCGAGCGTCACCGGTGAGCTATCTCCCAACGTGTGGTACTTCGCGCAGCTCGGCCTGGTAGAGGTCGCCTATCAGCTCCGCCGCATCAACCACCACCTCAAGGTGTTCGCAGCGGTGCGCAAGGAGGCGTACTCGCGGCTGCCCCAGCGGACGGCCATGGCTCAGCAGTACCGCGGGAGCGCCGTCGACATCGTCTACTCGCCCGAGAGCCTGCGCGAGATCTTCGTGAACAACATCCGCCTGCTCAAGGCCGATCGCATGGTGCGCCCCGAGCGCTGGCGGAGCGATCCCCTGGAGGCTTTCCTCGGTCGGATCCATGTGACGCACACGTACACCCGCGAAGATGAGGACGCTTTCGACTACGTGTGCCGTCACACCCTGCTCCGGCCCCGCGACCTCATGACCATCGGCGAGCGACTTGGCGCGCTCCGACCCGAGGAGCGGCGGGACGAGTACCGGCTCAAGGAAAGCGTGAACCAGGCGGCCACGGAGATCGCCTACGAGTACCTGGCGGAAATCGCGCCGCATCTGGGCAACCTCGAGATCGACCGCTTCCTCCACCGGCTGCCCGGCCACATCCTCACCCGCGAGGAGGTGGAACAGCTCTTCGCCGAGCACAACGAGGGCAACGGCGGCGAGGCCAAGCACGTCTTCTGCGCCCTCTATCGTGTGGGGCTGCTCGGCTACGTGTATCACGATCGGGTGCGCGGGGAGGCCGTCCAGCGCTTCCTGCGCCCCGGCGAGGCCATGCTCGAACCGGACGGCGTCCTTCCGCGCGCCACCCACTACCTTGTGCATCCCGTGCTCTCCGACGTGATCGGCCGCGCCAATCCCGGCTACCTCCAGCACGTCGATCGGGTGAACATCGTGGGCTATGGGCGACCGTGGCGGGAGACGGACACCGTCGATCACACTGTGCGCGTCGACCGCCTCTCCGTGCTGAAGGCCGACGTGCACGGCTTCGGAACCCTGATGCGTTCGGGAGCGGACACCCCGGTGCGCAAGGCGCTGGAGGAGGGCGTGAAGAAGTGGGCGCAGGGCGCGCTCATCACCGAGACGCGCGGCGGTGACGCCATCATGATCGTCCACGACGATCCTGTGGTCCTGGCCCAGATGGCACGCCAGATCATGGACGACGTCTACCAAGCGCCGGGCCAACCCCTCATGCGTATGGCGCTTCATTTTGGCGACGTCCAGACGCGCGCGGGGGCGGACGAGACCGAGCGGGTGGTGGCGGGCGGGAGCGCCATCCTGCTTGCCGCGCGCGTGGAGCCCCATGTATCGCCAGGTCAAATCTGGGCCACGGACGAGTTTCGACAGCAGCTCGCCCAAAAGCCATCCTTATGGCGAACCACCCCCGTGCCGGGACCGTCGGGGGATCGCTTCAACGTGAAGAAGGAAGGCGGGACGGAGCCTGATCTCTGGGTGAAGCTGTATCGCCTCGAGCTCTGACCAGCCTCAAACCGACGGTCGATCCCGGCGTCTAGGATGTAGGTATTAAGGTTTCTCCTGGACAAGCCGGGCAGCTCTTTAATGCCCGAGGCCAGGAGGGCCATGATGAAACAGACGGCGAAGGCGAGGGAGCAGGAGCGCCGGGCGCAAGCGCGGCTCCGCGTGCTCCACCACCATGAGCAGGTGACACGGAACGTGAGCCAGACCTGTCGGTTCTTCGGGATCTCACGGACGCTCTTCTACTGCTGGCGCGAGCGCTACCGCAAGGAGGGGCTGGTTGGTCTCCACGATGGCCCTCGAGGGCCTCGTCATCACCCATTCACCACCCCGCCGCATATCGTTGCCCTGATCCTCGAGATCCGTCGCGAGCGCCAGTACGGCCCTCTCCGGATCCGGTTTTTCCTGGAGCGGTACCACCAGGTGTACGTCTCGGCGCCCACCATCTACCGGATTCTCAAACAGCATCGCGTTCCCAGGGTGTCCTTGAAGCGATACCGCCCAGGACCGCGGCGCCGCCGAGAGATTCATGTCCCTGGTCAATCGGTCCAGGTCGACGTCAAGCACCTCAAGCTGGGCGGCCGCCGCTTCTACCAGTTCACGGCGATCGACGAAGCGACCCGGTACCGCGTCCTCCGCGTCTATGCGCATAATTCCATCAAGTCGGCCACCGACTTCGTCGAGGAGGTTCGCCGCCGACTGCCCGTGGCCATCCAGCGGATCCAGACTGACCATGGCTCCGAATTCGGTACTGACTTCACGTGGCACTTGCGGGATCTCGGCGTCTCGCACCGGCAGATCCCGCGGGGCTGCCCGGAAAGCAATGGGAAGGTGGAACGTAGCCACCGGACGGACGCGGACGAGTTCTACCGCCGAATGACCTTCCGAGGCCCTGCGGAGCTCGCCCAGAAGCTGCGCCAATGGGAACAGGAGTACAACCATCGCCGACCTCACCTGGCGCTTCGGGGGCAGACCCCGGCCGAGCGTTTGTGTGAGCTTCGAATCGCCTGCGACCCTGTTCAAGAATTGGCTTGAACATCACAGCCTAGGCGGCTCCCCTCAGCGTCCGGCGCGCGGATTCAATCCCTCGTTGAGCCCGTCGCCCAGCAGATTCAAGCCCAGCACGGCGAGGGCGATGGCGGCGCCAGGGAAAGCCGCCATCCACCACGCGACTCGTAGGAACCGCTGCGCATTGTTGGCGAGATAACCCAGACTCACGACGTCCGGATCGCCCAGTCCGAGAAACGACAACCCGGCCTCGATCAGGATCACGCTGGCCGCGGTCAGGGACAGCACGACCACCACCGGCGGCAGCGCGTTCGGCAGCACCTCACGAAGCAGAACCCGCGCCTGACCTGCCCCGAGGGATCGCGCCGCCTCGACGAACTCCTGCTGCTTCAGCGATAGTACTTCGGCGCGGGCCACCCGGGCGATCCATGGCCACGAGGTCAGGCCGAGGAGCAGGACGAGGCGATCGAGACCCGGCCCGAACACGGCCACGACGATAACGGCGAGGAAGAACCGCGGCACGATCTGCACGAACTCGGTGAATCGCATGAGGGCATCGTCCACTCTCCGCCCTTGCCATGCCGCCGTGGAGCCGACGGCGATCCCGAGAGCGCCGCTCAGCAGACTCACCAGGATCGCCAGGACGATAGACGTGCGGGTTCCATGCACCACTCCCGAGAGGACATCGCGGCCGAGATCGTCCGTCCCCATGGGGTGGGCGAGGGTCGGCGCGGTCAAGGGCAACCCGACGGACGTGAATGGACCGGCGGGGGCGATCCGGCCGGCCAGGAGCGCGACGGCGAGCAGGCCGCCGGTGATGGCAATGCCGACGCGGCCTGCGCCCGTGCGGAGGATTCGCCAGAGACCGCTCCGGCTCTCCAACGCACGGAGCCCGAGGGTCGGCAGCTCGTTACTGATAATGAATGCGCGGGTCGAGTCGGGCATAGGTGAGATCGGTGATCAGGTTGGCCAGGACCACTCCCACCGACATGATCAGGAACATGCCCAGCAAGACCGGGTAGTCCCGCGAGAGCAAGGAAGACAGGAGCAGACGTCCCAGCCCGGGCCAGGCAAACACCACCTCGACGAGCACGGCTCCGGACAGGAACATGCCGGCCCGGCTTCCGATCACCGTGAGGACGGGCAGCATCACGTTCCGCAGCGCGTGTCGGACCACGAGAGCTTCCGGCAATCCCTTCGCCCGGGCTGCGCGCACATAGTCGGCGCCCAGCGCTTCGAGCAAGCCGGTGCGCACCAGGCGCATGGTGAGAGCGAGCTCGTTGATGGCGAGCACCACGGCGGGCAGCACCAAGTGATGGAGCACATCCGCCAGATGCGCGAGTCCGGTCTGCGGATGGCGGGCATCGGTCATGCCCTGCACGGGAAATAGCCCGGTGCCCACGGCGGGGGCGAGCAAGGCGATCTGACCCAGCCAGAATAAGGGCGTGGCGTAGCCGAGCAACGCGGCGACGTTGAGCGTCACCCCCACCGAACGGCGGCGAAAGCCAGCGGCCAGGATTCCCAGCGCGACCCCGGCCACGCTCGACAGCACGAGCGCGGTGCCCACGAGCAAAAGAGTGGCCGGCACTCTTTCCGCGATCACCCGGGTTACGGATCGCCCATGGACGAACGAGGTGCCCAGATCGCCGTGGAGCACATTCGAGACATAGGTGAGCAGCTGCTCGGGCAGAGGGCGATCCAGCCCGAATCGACTGCGCAGAGATGCGTAGTAGGCGGCATCCCCGTGCTCCCCCCCGAGGGCGATCGCCGGATCGCCCGGAGCGAGGTGGATGATGCAGAAGTTCAGCACGAGCAGCCCCGCCACGGTAGGCAGGACCTGAGCGAGCCGTCTCAGCAGATAGCGAGGCGGCACGTTGGGCTTACCGTCGGCAGAAGGCCCCCTCCGCGAAGAGTCCCGTCCAGGCTCGGAAGCCCGAGCAGCGCGCCGTCCACGCCCGCGTGTTCACCGTCTCCACCAGCCAGTAGTAGGGCACATCCTGCACCACGATCTCTTGGATCTGGCGATAGAGCCGGGAGCGTTTCTCGCGCTCCACCGTCCGGCTCGCGTCGTCGAAGAGGGCATCAACGCGGGGGTTCCGGTAGGCCGCCGCATTGGTGAACGGGGCCGGACCAATCTGGGAGGAGTGATACATCCGACGCACGCCGATCTCCGGGTCCGGTCCGTTGCAATACGAGATGACATTGGAGTCGAAGTTGCGGTCCTTGAACACGGTGGGAGCGAAAACGGCGGGCTCGAGCGGTCTAAGCACTACACTGATGCCCACCGTCCCGAGCTGCTGACGCACCAACTCGCCATACTTCGCAAAGGCCGGAAAGTGAAGGAAGTCGATGGACAGCCGCGTTCCGTCGGGGACGCCGGGCACGCCACGAGCCGTCCGCGGGCCCTCGCCCTCTTTTTTCCACCCCACCCCTTCGAGGAGCCTCTCGGCCTCCGCGCGATCAGATCTCGGCAGGGCGAGGCCCGCGGCGTGGGCCCATGAAATCTCGCTGGAGATGGGAGCGGTGGCGACCTTGCCCTCACCGAAGAGGATCTGCGAGAGAAACGCCTGCCGGTCCAGCGCATGGGCGATGGCCTGGCGGACCCGGACCTCCTTCAGGATCGGCCGCTCGAGGTTGAAGCTCATGGTCATGATGCAGTTCGATCCACCGGGATGGTAGCCGGTTCGGGCCGTTTGGAAACGCGTGTCGCTCTTGATGCGACTCAGCAGAGGCCCGGGCAGCTCCCACAGGAAATCCGCCTCGCCATTCTCGAGGGCGAGCACCTGCACGGACAGATCAGGAATGATGCGCATGACGAGGGCATCGGGGTACGGCAGCCCCGGCTTGAAGTAGGCCGGATTGCGAGCGAGGCGGATCTCCGTGCCCTTCGTGTAGGACACGAACTCGAACGGACCGGTACCGATGGGATTGCCGTTCGCCGGATTGGTCTGGGGGTCGCTTCCCTGGTAGAGGTGCCGAGCGATGATCGGCGCTTCCGTCGCTTCGAGTTGATACAGCAGCGGGGCATACGGCTGCTTGAAGCGGAAGATCACGGTCCGATCGTCGGGCGCCTCGACGGCGGCGAGGAGCGATCCCATTGAGGCTCTGGTCCGCGCGTGAAACTTGAGGAGGACTTCTTCGAACGTGAACTTGACGTCGGCTGCCGTGAAGGGCTTGCCGTCGTGCCATTTGACCCCGTCACGGAGACGGAACCGGTACACTGCCCCGCCCTGCTCGACCTGCCAGCTCTCGGCCAGCTCCGGAACCGGGTCACCCCGCTCGTCGCGCCCCAGCAACCCGTTGTAGATGAGCTCGGAGGCAGCGTGAGTGGCCCCGCTGGTGGTGATCGCGGGGTTCAAGTGGCCCGGGTCTGCCACGATGGCCACCACGATCGTGCCGCCGCGCACGGGCTGGTCTTGGGCTCGAGCGGGGACGCCGACCAGGAGCGTGATGACCGCTGACAAGAGAAGGGCCAGCACGGTCAGGCGACGGCGGCGCATGGAACCTCCGCGCAGCCGTTCGACGAACGAAACGTGCTGCGAAGAATCGAAGTGAGTCGGACAAAAAAAAGGGACGACGAGCTCAATCCCGCCTCGGCTGTCCGCGTCGAAGAAAGTCGTTCAGCACGCGGCAGAGCTCTCGGCCGCGTCCCGTCAGCGAGTATTCGACTCGGGGCGGGGTCTCGGGATGCACCGTGCGCTCGATCAGGCCCGCCTCCTCGAGGTCGGCCAGTCGGGTGGCCAGGGTGGACGAGCTGACGTCGCCGAGCCGGCTCCGGAGCTCGTTGAATCGGACGGTTCCGTGGTTGGCGATGAGGCTGAGCAGGCCGAGTGCATAGCGGCGGCCGATGAGCTTCGCCAGCGGCGCGGCCGGACAGAGACAGTCGGTGGCCGCGAGGCCCGAGCCGCAGCCGCACGTCGCCGCGACGGGCGCCATCAGGCAAGGCCCCCGCAGTCCCCGCCCCCCGTGTGGCAATCACAGTCGGCTGAGCCACACTCTCCGTGAGCATGCCGGGCGAGGTAGGGCTCGAACTCATCGAGGAACCGTCGGCGACCTTCCCGCATCCCGAGCGTGGTCAGCCGATAGCGTGGCGTGCCCACGTTGTCGAACTGGGGCTCAGCGAAGCCGTCCTCCACGAGCTGACGCAGTGTCGCATGCACCACGTGGCTGTCCTCGATGAAGCGGAGGATGTCGGCGGGGCTGACGTCCGGCCCAAGGCCTTCGCCATGGAGCCAGAACATGATCTGCAAGATCTCGTCTCGCTGCCGCAATGCCGCCACGGGATCCGACGCTGGGCATGTCCCTTCGAGGAGCCGGTCGATGTGCTCCAGCGCCGCCTCCACCGCGGCGCGCACCCGCGGGGTCAGCTCGGTGGTCAGCTCGTCTACCTCGGCGGGCTCGCACCCGATAATGAAGACCTCGGGAGGCAACGCCCGGAGGGCCTTGGCCACCGCGAGGGCGCGCGACGGCACGGCGAGATGAAGATCCACTTCCCCTGCCGACTCCACGGACTCCACCTGGACCACGTACACGGTTCCGGGTGCTCCGCCGCGGCTCATGGCGTCGGCGATGATGAGTCGGTCGCATGGGGTCAGGAGCTCCTGGGCGAGCCGAATCCCCGCCGTGCCCACCTCCATCAGATCGACTCCCGGAGTGGGCCGACGCTGCTCCAATCGCCGAATGACCTCGACGCCGAAACCATCGTCGCCGCGGAGAACATTGCCGAATCCAGCGATGAGGGTGCGCACGGTCAGCCCCCGAGCGCCGGCTCGACGCCGACGGCCACCCGAATCTCACCATTTTCAACGGCCACGGGCGAGATGCCGAGTTGCTCGCTGCCCCCATCGCACCGCTTCCCCGTCCGGACGTCGTAGCGGCAGCCGTGCCAGGAACATCGAAGCTCGGCACCCTCCAGCGTCCCGAACTGAAGCGGCAGCGGCGTGTCGCCGCATCGATTCGTCACCGCATGAAACTCGCCGTCTACATTCGCGATGAGTATCGGCTGACCTTCGATATCGACCGCCTTGACCTGGCCGGGGGGGACGTCGGCGGTGCCGCACACGCGCCGGTACACCGGCCGCTGAGCCCGCCGCAATCCCACCTGCAGCAGCGTCTGCCCTACGTCCGGGCGGTCTCCGACCACGAGCTCCTGGAAGCCTACCAACCCCTCGCGTAACGCTTCCTCGAGGTCGTGGCGCACGGCATCGATGTTTCGGCCGCCGTCGCGGAGCCCGTGGAGACGGACATACACGGCCCCGCCCACCACGTCTACGAGCTCGACATCGATCCCGTGATCGTGCAGATGCCCCCGCACGGCATCGAGCGCCTCTTCCGCGAGCAGCCGCCGGTCCACCGCCAGAAGCTCGTAGGACATGAGGAGCAGGCGGATGGCCGGATCGCCGGCGAGCCGATTGACGAAGGCATCGCCGGCCATGCCCCGGATAGCGTCCACGAGGTGGGTCAGCGCGGTGCGGTGAACGGCATCGATGCCCTGAAGCAAGGCCGTCACGTCGGCGCGCACCGCGGGGTCGGGGTGCAACTCGAGCGCCTCGATGAGCCGCTGGACCTCTTCGAGGATATCTGCCTTCATGAGAGGCATTGCCCGGTGACCATGGATATCCCGCCGCCGAGCCCACCGATCGGGAGCTGGCCTACTGCCGAAGCGTCGGTGGCCATGGAGACAGCGAGCTCACATATGTGATCGATCACACGGGCCACGGGCTCGCTGAAGTCTTCCCCAAATTCCTGAACGCCAGGCTCCACCTCGATGACCACGACCTCGTCGGGCAGACCGCCGAAGTGTCGGGTGACCACGAGGGTGTTGTCGAGGGCGATGACGCCGGTCACCGCCTCGGTCACTGCGCGGTGTACCTCCTCGTCGTTGGGCAAGACGCCATTCCACCGGTACGCGGTGACGGTTCCGGGCGGACGCTGCCCTCGCTCCGCGGCCGCCACCACTACTGCTCGCGTGAAGCGGCAATCCGGCGGCTCGTCCTCGAACCGTTGCATCACGGCGATCGGATTGTAGCTGAGATCTTCCACCACCACGTCGCCGGCCCACGCTCGCTCGAGAAGGCGGTCGGCCACGACGACGCCGACGGAGTGATCGCGCAGGTTGCGATACCCGATGCCCGCAACAATGACCCGCACTGTCTATCCGCTCTCGTCGTCTAGACCACAGGCGCAGGTGTTTACCTCCCGCGTGATGACGCCGGCGTCCGTATGGATGTGGGTGGTGCACGGCATGCAGGGGTCGAAGCTCCGGATGGCGCGGAGAATGTCGATCCCCTTGAACTTCACCGGGTCGTCGGTCTCTTCCAGGAGCGGCGTGTTGAGCACGGCCTCCTCGTACGGGCCGGGCTGCCGCCAGCGGTCGCTGGGCGAGGCATTCCAGGTCGACGGCGTGAGGATCTGATAGTTGGCCACCGCGCCCCGATCGAGCGTCAGGTGGTGCGTCAGGTATCCCCGCCCGGCACCCCAGAAGCCGACTCCCCGCTGCTCCCCTCGCTTGGGAATCTCGAAGGGTGTGCTCGTTTTCGTATCGCCCTGCTTGAGTCGATCCATCGCGGCCAGCCAGTTGTTCAAGGCCACCAGCGTGGTGAACCCCGTGCAGTACGCCCGGGCGCGGTTCCGTTCAAAGGCGTTCCAGACCGACGGCACCTTCCACTCGAGCTCGAGCTCGGGGAGCGCGCCTTGAGGCAGCCGAAGCTTCAGGGAAGTGCCCGTCGACTCGATGAAGGGGTTTGCCGGCAGCTTCCGGGCGACCGCGGTGTTCCACAGCCGAGCATAGGCGCCGGCTTCCATGGCCTGCCGATCCCATCGCGGTGCGGTGTCCCACGTGTACTTTTCCTTCCAGTTCTGGCCCTGGGGGCGTGGCTTGGTCACCTTGTTCCAGGGGTGATACGGCGAGAGAGGATTGCCGACCGGATCAGTCGGGAAGTGCTGACGTTGCCCGTCCCCCGTCCACTCCTCGTAGTAGGAGTGCTCCACGAATTCCTCCACTCCGATGTTCAGGGCATGGAGATCCGTGGTGACGAGCTGGCCGTCCATGACCACGCCGGGGGTCGCCCACCGCTTCTCTCCCCACGCGGCGGCGCCCGCGTAGGTGGCGTCGTACGCCTCGTGATGGTCGAAGATCCCGGAGTCGATGAGGTTCGCCCGGCGAGCGCCGACCTGCTTGTACGCCGGATTGGCCTCGTAGAAGAACTCGGTGAGGTCGTCCCAGATGGCCGCGAGCTTCTTCGAGTAGTCGAAGAACTGGGCGAGGCGCGTGAACATCTCGTTCATGACGGTCAGGCTGATGGTCGAGCTCATGCCGCCGGGCACGATGGTCTGCGGATGCGGGTACTTGCCACAGATCAGCACGTAGGCTTCCCGAGCGACCCGCGTCATATGAAGCGCCTCGAGGTAGAGCTTGCCGCTCAGCGGGTTGAGGTCGTCCATGAGCTCGCCCATCGTGCGGAACCCGTGGATCTCGGCGTGGGGCGCTTCACTTCGCCGCGCCCGCTCGAGGACCGAGGGATTGGTGGGACCGACCATGGCCGAGGAGTAGTCGGGCCCGGCGAGCAGGTGGAGGTGCAGCGGATGATCGTAGAGGAACTCGAGGGCCAGCGCGATGTTGCGGATGAGCACGCCGAGGGGCGGCGGCACGCACCCGATGGCCATCTCGATCGCCATGGCCGACGTCGTGGAATGGACGCCTCCACAGACCCCGCAGGCCCGGCTCGTGATGAAAATGGCATCCCGCGGATCGCGCCCGATCATGATGACCTCGTAGCCGCGGAACAGGGTCGCCATGGAGCGCGCCTCGAGCACCTTGCGGCCCTGGAAGTCGGCCACGGTGTGGAAGGCGAGCGCCCCCGCCACGCGCGTGACGGGGTCGAAGTTGAGATCCTTGATGTAGCCGTTGCGCTTGAGCAGTTCCTCGATGCGCTCCGCCGTCAGCTGAGCGGGCGCCCCGCGAGGAATCGCCGCGGCGGGGCCGTACGGATTGGCCACTCCCGCCCGGAGGAACGGCTTGCCCTGCTCGTCGAACTCGATGGGAAGGTTCTTAAAGCACATGGAATCCTCGTCGTGTTACGAGAGCCGGAACACCCTGGCCGCCCGTCCCACATGGCGATCGGCCGCCTCGAGGCCGCCCAGCAGTGCCCCGAGCGCCCCGTTGATCGTGGTGAGCTTCTCGGGTAACGGCGCCGTGTGGTTGCGCACGGCCTCGAGCCCATCGGCGATGGCCGCGACGTTCTTCTTCGTATCGAGCAACGCCCAGGCGATCGCGATGAGATAGCCGGCGAGCGCGAGGACCACGAGGGCTACGGTGATCAAGGTCAGGATCAGCAGCATGACGACCTCTTCATGGCGCCCGCTCCTCCAACACGGCGGCCACGGTGTCGAGCCTGCCTTCTACGGATCCGGCTACCGCGAGCATGTCGCTCGCCACCCCGATGGTCGCATCGAGGGCCGCGATGTTCACGGTGTTGCGTGCGATGCCACCGGCCGCCTGCAACGTCTCCGCCGCGTATCGCTGGATGGACCGCGCCGACCGCCACGTGCGGTGGAGCAGATAGACGGCCAGTGGCACCAGGACGACGAGAGTGACGATCAGCCCTATCCACCAGATGATATAGACGGCGTGGGGAATGGTCGGCGAGGTCATGACCGTGGCTGCCTGGAGACCGAAGCGATCAGCGCGCCAAGATTGCTGTCGATGGCTTTGAGCCCGTCGCGTGTGGCGCTGAGCCCCTCATTAAGCTGGCGGACCTGCGGGGCCAGCGCGTCGGTCTGCCGCTCGATGGCGCGGACACCCAGGCGAATTTTCGACAGGTAGTTGGCCGGTGTCACGAAGCGGGTGGCCGGCCCCCCGATCGCTTCCAGCTCTCCGTCGATCGCGCGCAGGAAAAGCGCGAGGACCACGAACAGCGCCACCACCCCGATGACGGAGAGGATTGCCAGCACCACGAACACATTCATCGCCTCGCCTCCCCGCCGAGGACGCAGTCTGGACATCCCGGACACTGGGCGGCATGGGCTCCCATGGCGGCTGTCGCCCCCACGATGCCCTTCGCGGAAGCAAGGATGTCCCCGGCGAGATGATTTGTCGTGTCGAGCAACGCGATATGGATGGTGTTGTTGGCGACTTGCTGTCCGATGGTCCAGATCGTGGCCACTCCGTCTCGCACCTTCCGGGCGGCGTGCAGGACAAGGGTCAGCAGCACGGCCACCACCACGAGGACGACCGCATAAATGATCAGGGTCGCGATCCACATCTGCTGGATGGTCTCGACGCTCGATTGGGGCATACTCGTCGCCTACCTGCGACCTCTGGCCGCGGTGTGTCCCTGGAGCGCCTCGGCCAGGGCGGTCGCCTTGGTCTCGATGTCGCGTACCGTGGCGCGCAGCTCTTCGGCCACCTCGTTCGTCGTCTGAAGTTCCCAGATCGACCGCGTGTTGTCGCGAATTGCCTCGAGGGCGACGATGGCTCGCCCGGCATGGGCGGCAATGCTCCGCGCAGTAAGCCAGATCGCCACGAGCAGAGCCGCCGCCACCACGACCACGATGGCCGCCACCACTATCCAAAGTGGCCAGGCCGCCCAGAGCTCAGCGTCGCCCATCGGTGTCCTCCCGAGCGACGCTGCTATCGATATAATCACTCCGGTATCCCGGGCGATCCGCTCCCCAGAACCGCTCCTTCTCGCTGGTTGGGCGGCCGGGCTTCTTGGCTCCCAGGTGTTGCCACATGTTGTAGAAGAACTTCATCGTGCGGTCCATCGCCGTCTGCGCCTGCACGTGCGCCCAGCCGCTCGGCACCTCATGGGTCACGTCCCAGCGGTGCTCGCGGTTGGCCTCGCGGTTGGAGAGCCGCCGGAGCCGCCGGATCACCCCGCCCACGCCCCTGGCGGCGAGGGTGGAGATGGCAGCGCCGGGAGGCGTCTTGTAGAACGGACTGAACTTGTCGGGAAAACCTGGCATGGTGCACCCGATGCACACGCCGCCTGCCCGCATGCACCCACCCATGTGGTTGATGGCACCGCGCTGCACGATGTTGCAGTTGACAATCGGGCCCCAGCAGCCGATCTCCACGAGGCATTGTGGGTCGCCGTAGCGCTCGGCGAAAATGCCCTCTTCGTAGAACCCCGCCCGGGTGCAACCATGATGGACCGTTTCCCGAAAGAGCCAAGCGGGCCGGCCGAGCTCGTCGAACGTCGGCAGAGGTCCCAGGCCCTGCAGGAAGAGGAGCACGGCGAACACCGTCTCGGTGAAGTTGTCTCCCTGTGGCGCGCACCCCGGGATGTTGATCACGGGCAGACCGAAGGCGCTCCGGTAGTCCTTGCCGAGGAAGTCCATGAGACTCATGGCGCCGGTAGGATTGCCCTCGGCCGACGGGACCCCGCCCCATGTGGCGCAGGTTCCGATGGCGATGGTGGCGGCTGCTCCCGGAGCCAGGCGGCGCAACCAGGTCGCGGTCGGCACCGGCTGTGGACTTCCGCCCTCCACGGCCTCGACACCCATGGCCGAGAAATACCCGCCCGTCCGCCCGGCGATCCGCTCGTCCGCCACCGAGCCCTCGTAGACGACCACGTAGGGGACACCGAGCTTACCTTCCCACGCGTCGGAGAAGGACTTCACGAACTCCGCACCCGCTTCAACCGAGAGCACCGGGTGATGGAGGATCACCCTGGGCATGGCGGGAACAACCCCGGCGAGAAGACCCTCGATTCCTGGATTGGTCGCCCCGGCCACCGAGATCGTGCAGCCATCACAGCTCATGCCGGCAAGCCAGTAGACATGGATGGTCTTGAGCGGCCCGAGCGGCAATCGCTCTCGGCTCGGCTCCGGTTGCGTCTCGGGCCCCGCCGGCTCCTTGACCTCGAGGACTTCCCGCTCCAGCATCGCCATGGCTCGGCTCCCGCCCCGCGCTAGCAAATGCGCGGCAGCTGATCCCCCTGCAGCATGTCCACGACCCGCCGTCCGCGCACGCGTGTCTTGAGCACCACGAGGCGATCAGGATCGCGGACTACCTCTCCAATGATACGCGCATCTTTCCCCTCGTTCCGGCGCCGCATGGCGCCGAGGATCTGCTCGGCGCTCTCCGGCGCCACCACGGCGAGAAGCTTTCCCTCATTGGCGACATACAGCGGGTCGAGGCCGAGGAGCTCGCAAAGCCCTCGCACCGGCTCCTGCACGAGGATCGCTTCCTCCTCCAACACGATTCCCACCGAGGATTGGCGCGCGATCTCATTCAGAGCAGTGGCCACCCCGCCCCTCGTGGGGTCACGGAGGCAGTGGATCTCACCCCCTGACTCCAGCATGGCGAAGACCAGCTCGTGCAACGGTGCCGAGTCGCTCTCGATCGGGGACTCCAGCTCGAGATCGGCCCGCGTCGCCATGATCGCGGTGCCGTGCTCGGCGATGGCGCCGCTGAGGATCACGAGATCTCCGGGCCGCGCGGCAGCGGCCGTGATCTCCTGAGGGTGCGTCACCATGCCGACACCGCTCGTCGTGATGAAGCAACCGTCCGCCTTGCCACGATCGACCACCTTGGTGTCGCCGGTGACGACCAGGACACCTGCTTTCCGCGCCGCCGCGCTCACTGACTCCACGATGCGCGCGAGCTCAGCGAGCGGAAATCCTTCTTCCAGGATGAAGGCCGCGCTCAGGTACAGAGGCCGGGCGCCCGCCATGGCGAGATCGTTGACCGTCCCGTTGACGGCAAGCGTCCCGATGTCGCCGCCCGGAAAGAAGAGCGGCGTCACCACGTGCGCGTCCGTGGTGAAGGCCAGGCGGCCGCCCGTGACATTCAGGACGGCCTGATCGTCCAGGCGCTCGAGATACGCATTGCGGAAGGCCGGCAGGAAATAGCGCGCGATCAGCTCCGCGGTCATCTTCCCGCCGCTCCCGTGACCCAGGAGCACGCGATCGGTGGTCGTGAGCGGCAAAGGGCAGCTCAGGGCGAACTGGCCGGGCCCGCCGTTAGATAACATCGTCCTCTCCCAGGGCGACATGCACGAGATCCCAGACGATGTGATACAGGGCCACGTGCGTTTCCTGGATTCGGTGGATGCTGAAGGAGGGCACCACGAAACAGTAGTCGGCGAGATCGACGAGACGGCCACCGTCCTTGCCCGTGAAGGCAATGGTGAGAAGACCCAGCGCACCCGCTGTCTCGAGCGCCTGCACGAGATTGGGCGACTTGCCGCTCGTGCTCACGGCCATCGCCATGTCGCCGGAGCGGGCGAGAACGCGCAGCTGATCGGCGAAGACCTTGGCGAAGTCGCGATCGTTGGAGATCGCGGTGAGCAGAGCCGTATCGGCGCCCAGCGCCACGGCCGGCAGGGGTTTCCGCTTCTCGATGATCGGATGGAAGAACTCGACGGCGATGTGCTGGGCATCCGTGGCGCTGCCGCCGTTGCCCATGACGTAGAGGCGGCCGCCGTTCGAGAAGCGTGACGCCATAGCTCGCACCAGAGCTTCAATGCGATCGGCCTCTGCTCGGAAAAACTGCTCCTTGACGTCGCCGCTCTCGCGCGCCTTGCGGAGGATCGCGTCCTTCATCGGACCACCTCCTCGCGGCGGCGGCCGTAGGTGAAATAGGCGGCGCAGGCACCCTCGGCCGACACCATGGTCGCGCCCAGAGGATGCTCGGGCGTGCAGGTGCCCCCGAAGGCGGGGCAGTCGTGCGGCTTCTTCAAGCCACGGAGAATCTGCCCGCTTATGCAGGCGGCCGGCTCCCGTGTCTGCAGAGCACCCACTTCGAATCGATGCTCGGCATCGTACTCGCGGAACTCGTAGCGCAGGCGAAGCCCGCTCTTGGGGATGCTGCCGATCCCCCGCCATTGGCGATCGCACACCTCGAACGCCGACCACACCAGACACTGAGCGGCCAGATTGCCGGCGCGGGTCACGACGCGGGAGTACTGATTCTGGACGCCGACGTCTCCCGCCTCGAGGAGGCGGACGGTACGGAGCACGCCGTCCAGGAGGTCGACCGGCTCGAAACCCGTGATCACGATGGGAACGCGGTAGTGCGCGGCGAGGGCTTCGTACTCGCGATAGCCCATGACCGTACAGACGTGCCCGGGACCGAGAAATCCCTGGACCCGATTGCCCGGGGACTGCAGCACGCAGGCGATGGCGGGCGGCACCAAGACGTGGGACACGAGCATGGAGAAGTTGCGTACGCCGAGCGCGGCGGCCCGGGTCGCGGCCAGCGCGTTGGCGGGCGCCGTCGTCTCGAAGCCGATCGCGAAGAACACCACCTCACGGTCCGGATGCTGCTGCGCGAGGCGGACCGCATCCAGCGGCGCATACACGATCCGTACGTCGGCCCCCTGTGATTTCAGCCGGAGAAGATCCGTGTGCGACCCCGGGACCCGCAGCATGTCGCCGAAGGACGTAAAGATCACGGTCGGCCGGCTCGCGATGGCCAGGGCCTTGTCGATCTGCTCCAGCGGGGTGACGCATACGGGACAGCCCGGCCCGTGAACGAGTTCGATCTCCGACGGGAGCATGCGGTCCACCCCATGCTTCACGATGGAGTGCGTCTGACCTCCGCAGACTTCCATCAGCGTCCACGGCCGCGTGGTCACGCGCCTGATCTCCGACAGGATCTTGGCGGCCACCCGGCCATCCCGATACTCGTCCAAATATTTCACGCCGGGCCCTCGGGGGCCTTGAGCTCGTCGAGCAGGCCCATCGCTTCGAGGAGCTGATACGTCCGCTCCGCCTCCGCGGGATCGACCAGGCTGAGGGCAAAACCCACGTGGACGAGCACGTAGTCGCCCACGGACGCCTCGGGGAGCTGCGCGAGACAAGCCTTCTTCACCGTCCCCCCGAAATCGACACGGCCCATCCGAAGCCCGTGGTCCTCGAAGACCTCGATGACCCTACCGGGGATCGCCAGACACATCAGCCGCCGCTCCCGTCGTGGCACAGTCGGGCCGCGATCGCGGCCTGGCCCAGCGCGAGACCGCCGTCATTGGGTGGAACTTGGTGATGAGTATAGACATGGAAGCCAGAACGACGGAGGCCGTCCACCGTGAGCCGCAGGAGACGAATGTTCTGAAACACGCCGCCGCTCAAGGCGACTCGCTCGAGACCAGAGCGTTCCCGGAGACGACCGCAGGTCCTGACGATCACGTTGGCCAGGGTGGCATGAAAGCGACTCCCGATCTGCTCCGCCCGTGTTCCCGCGAGGATGTCTTCGACCACCCCTCGAACGATCTCTGGCGTCTCCACTCTGAGACCCCGGTCCTTCTCGTGAAGGCCCACCCCGTACACGCGATCAGCCTCTGGTTCGGCCAGGGCCTCGAGCTCCATGGCCGCCTGGGCCTCGAAATCCACGTGATCCCGAAGATTGAGGAGGCTCGCCACGGCATCGAATAGCCGCCCCACGCTCGAGGTGAGCGGAGCATTGACGCCGTGCTCGACGGCTCGACTCAGCCGTCGCCACGCTGCCCGGTCGAGTCGCTGCACGAAAGCCAGATCGAGCTCGTCCATGGCTTCGCCATAGGCGGCCTGCAGGAGGGCCGCGGCCATGCGCCACGGCTCGCGGACGGCCGCTTCCCCGCCCGGCATGGTCACTTCTCGAAAGGACCCGGCACGCTCGAACCCCTCCAGGTCCGCGAGCAGGAACTCGCCGCCCCACACGTGCCCGTCCGTACCATAGCCCGTGCCATCCCACGAGACGCCGATCACTCGCCCATCGATGCCGTTGTCGGCAAGACAGCTCGCGATGTGCGCGTGATGATGCTGGACCGGGACAAGCCGGACGCCATCGAGTCTCTGCGCATAGGCGGTTGACCGATAGCCGGGATGGAGGTCATGAGCGACGACGCGAGGCGTGAGCGCAAGGAGACGCTGAAAATGATCGATGGCCTCCATCCAGCCACGGTAGGCGCGTTCATCGCCGAGATCGCCAAGATGCTGGCTGAGGAAGACGTCGCGACCACGAACCAGACCAAACACGCTCTTGAGTTCGCCGCCGCAGGCCAAAATCGGCTGGACCGCTTCATGGGTAAGGGAGATCGCCAATGGCACGTAGCCCCGCGCACGGCGCAGAAGGAGCGGGACCCCGTCGATGCATCGGGCGACCGAGTCGTCACAGCGGACCTGTATAGGACGATTGTGAGTCAGAGAGAGATCCGCAATGCCGCTCAGTCGGTCCACGGCATCGCCATCCTCGAAGGCGATTGGCTCGTCCCGGCGATTCCCACTCGTCATGACCAACGGGAAGTCGATGCGTCCGAAGAGCAAATGCTGGAGAGGCGTGTAGGGCAACATCAGACCGAGATGACGCAGTCGCGGAGCCACCTCATCGGCCACCCCCTGACCTACCCCGAAGGGGCGCCGCGCCATGAGCACGATGGGACGGGCAGGTGACCGGAGCAGAGTCGCCTCGGCGTCCGAGATGACGCACAGTCGGCGCGCCGCCTCGAGGGTGCCCACCATCACCGCCAGCGGCTTCGCGTCGCGTGCCTTGCGACGTCTCAGCTGGCTGACCACCTCGGACGCGGTCGCGTCGCAGGCAAGGTGATAGCCGCCCAATCCCTTGACCGCGACGATCCGGCCCGCGCGGAGCGCGGCGACTGTCTCCTCAAGAGGATCGGCCACGGGGAGCGCCCGCCCGGCGGCGTCCAGCAGAGCGAGTCGAGGACCGCACGTCGGACAGGCGGTGGGCTCGGCGTGGAAGCGGCGATCCTCCATGTCCTCATATTCCTCGCGGCAGCGCGGACACATCGAGAACGAGGCCATGGACGTTCGCTCTCGGTCATACGGGAGCGCCCGGAGGATCGTGTAGCGCGGGCCGCAGGCCGTGCAGTTCAGGAACGGATAGGCGTGTCGTCGATCTCCCGCATCGAACATCTCCGCGAGGCACGCGACGCAGACGGGCAGGTCGGGGGCGGGAAAAAGCGCGGGGTCTCCCTCGCCCGAGCTCGGGTCGATTCTAAACTCCTCGCCATGACCATCGGGCGAGGTCCAGGTGGTCGTGATCCGGCGAAGACGCCCCACGGAAGGTGCGGTGGACCAGAGGTCGTCCAGGAAGCGCGCGAGCGCCTCTCGATCGCCTTCGGCATCGATCACCACACCGTGTTGGCCATTACGCACTGAGCCGCCGAGCCGATGGATCTTGGCCAGCCGGTAGACGAAAGGGCGAAACCCCACACCCTGGACAACTCCCTCGACCAAGACGCGGCAGCGCGCTCGATGGAGCCGGTCAGCCAGTGGGACCGGAGAGCCCATGTGCTCCCTTTTGACCTCGGCCAAGCGCGCTTCAAATCGGGAGATGCAATGCTGGACGCACGGTAACAAGGCTCTTCAGGGTCGTCAATCAAAGACGCGAAGTAGGTGCGATAAATCGAAGTATTGGCCATCACGGGTGAAGCATATGCTTCAGGCTGTCATCGCGGACATGGTCGCAGCTCATCCCAGGTATCGCGCCCCGAACGCAGTGCCCCACATTGACGAGGGAGGGCGGGTCGTGAACGTCGCCTAGACTGCACCCTGGCGAAGCTCTTCGTTCAGAGTGGCCCAACACTCTCCATCGAGTACCCGTGATACGTTGGGCGTCAGCGCCGCCCCTCGGTAGGAGATACCGCATGAGGATGTTTGTCCGAAGGCAAGACCAACCTCATGAGCGAGCGTCATCGCGCTCGGCTCCGTCGCACGCGGCATCATGCGGGCCGGTCCATTACTCCGCTCCCCTCCTCCACTTGCAGCGCACGATTGGTAATCGAGCGGTCCATCGCATGCTGGAAACCGGCGCCGTTGCTCACGATACCCGGGCGACCCACGCCGCAGCGGTTTTGCGACTGAATGGCCGTCCGACGGTGCAGCGGCAGCCGGACCCAGACCCTCGCCCACTCAAAACACCTTCGCTGGAAACGATACCCAAGAAGGAAGAGGGTGGGGAAAAGCCCTCCACATCAGTCAACGCTCCGTGCAAGCTTCCATCCGACGGCGGCGCGTTGCCGTGCACTCCGAAGGGTCTCTCTATCGATGAATTTCTGAAGAAAGGCCCGCCCTCGAATGCGCTGGGAGTCACCCGGTACGGGCCCCAAGACTTTCCCCCTCCCGAACTTGTCACGAAAGAGATACGCACCGGCAAGGACAAAGCATTCGTGATTCAGAAGACCAAAGCCGTCCAGATTTCTTGCGAGTCATTTTTTGTCAAGGCCGACGATATGAAGACCATGTCGCGCACCTCCACCCTTGACCCAAACGATCCGAAGCAACGTGAGGGGGCCGAACAATGTCACGGCCAGTATGCCGAGGACGTGAGAATCCTTCCCGGCGGTGAGAAGAGACTCGCCGCGGCGGAGCAGGAGCACGGTCAGGACTATCGCTATGCATTTGACATCTCGCTTGGATGCTATGCGGATGTCGTCAACGACTTCGCGAAGAAGAAGACGAAGTTCCCCTCCCATGAAGCGGCTGTGGATGCAGTGACCAAGCGCGTCGGGTTGGCGCCCGATGCGTGGGTGCAGCGCTACATGGATCTGCTCGACAAGTCCAAGCTGCGGGATACGAATGGCTGGCACACGGCGGTCAAGTCAGTTCCGCTCCAGTTGGATCCACAGGCTCACCCCTGCCATTCCTCTTTCCCCAATGAAATTGGCAGGAGATCGTACCCAGAGGTGGGCAAACATCCATCTTCCGAGATCATCACGTAACTGCGGCGACTCGCGGCCGCCTTCGGCGCGTAGCATCGACGCGGATACGATGCTTGTATCACGCGCCGCTCGCCGCCGAAAGGCAGCCGCCGGCTGGGACACGCCCCTGACGGCGAGGCGGCCCGGCAAACACGCCTATGCTCCCGGAGAAGGGGGCGAGGAGATCAGACGGGTGTGCTACATCATGTGCTTCCACTGCATCCCGCACTTGCAGGCATGCAGGTCATCGGCATGCCCTGGCGACTTCGCGCAATGATGACGCTTCCCGTCTTCGGCCAGTTTGTCGGTCCCACACTGACCTTGCTCGTCGGGCTTCGCCTGTGAACACCAGTTGGTGACGGGCTTTGCTTGCACGCGAGCCATAGCATGTCCTCCTTCTAGATGAGGTGATACCCGGCAGCCCCCGCCGTCAAGCTGGCATGCCGGGGCGCGTCGAGGACGTCCACGACCCGTCGCGGTTTCGTTGCGCCTCGTGCCACAAGACATCAGCGGAGCCCGGGACATGAACGGGCTCCCAGAGCACCAGAAGGGGCCGCTCTTGGAATCGTCGATCGTGAGAATCGAACGAGTGGAAGCGGAAATCGGTGGGAGAGCAGGAGACGTTCGAGCAGGAAGTGTATCGGAGGCTGGTCGGCGATGGCTTCCGGGCCTTCCGCACGGTCACGGTGACCGTCCGCTTCACAGGATTGGTGACCGTCAGTCGTTCTTACACGGGCCAAGATTCGGCGTCCGAGCTGGAGGAGCTGTAGGCGGCCGTCCAGCGACAGCGGCAGCCCTTCTTCGACGCCCGCGAAAACCCGAAGAGGAAGAAGATCCCCCTCAGTCGGCGGCGGGAGAGGGACGGGCCGCTCGCTCCAGCGGCGAAGGTTCGGGCGGGTACGTGACGCGCGTGCCTTTGACCATCGCGAACGCGGTGAGCGCGTGGGGCTCGGCGCGTGTCGCGCTCAGGATGTGCTCCACGCGAATGCCCCGCGCGCAGAGCGCATCGGCGATGAGCGAGCGATGGCAGCGCCAGGGCACGGCTTCCGCGCACATGATCACGGTTCGGGCGGAGACGGCCGCGTCGATCAGCGCCACGATTCCCGCCCCGAACTCTGGCGTCTGCATGTAGTCGGCGAATCCTCGGAACGAGGCGTTACGCCATCCCTGGTTGGGCGAGTCCGGCCGAGGGTGGCGGAGCCCGCCCAGGGCCGGCATGTGGGTATAGCCGATCCCGGCCCGGCGAAGCTTGCCCGCGAGACTCTCGCGATTGAACTGGGGGTTGTGCCGCGAGCGCGGGATCGTCCGGACGTCGGCGAGCTGCTCCACTCCGTGGGCCTCGAGGAGTTCAAGGAGCTCCTTCAGCGATCGAGTCGAGTGCCCGATCGTCAGGACGATCGTCGGGCACGCCGCGACGCGCGGGCTCATGGCCGGCCTCCTGGATTGGAGCGTACCTCGCGAGGTCCGGAGAAGCGAGCCGACGCGGCGGGCAGCGAGGCGAGCGGATATGAGTCATGTGCATTGTCGCTGCCGAAGAGGTTATCGGAACCGCGTCGATCCTCCCCTATCTCGACGCCGCGAGCACCTCGGCCGCCTGCTTCTCGACTACCGTGCCCTTGAAGAAGTCTGGATTCACCTCGCCCCAAAAGCGCACGGCGTTCGCGAAGGTGAAGTCTCGGAAGTCGCCGTCGTCGAGCAGTCCGTGCTCGACCAGCTCGTACGCCTCCGGCACCACTTCGGTCATGTCGGGGACATCGAAATGGCCGATGTCCGAGCTGAAGAACGCGTTCAAACGCGCGCCCATTGGGTTGGCCTTGCGGTTGAAGGCCCACGCGTTGATGGGGTCGTCGGCCTCGCAGCCGAAGTAGTAGCGGCGGACGTACAGATCCTCGAAGTCTTGCTTGCCGCTGATCTTGCACCGTGAGTAGTCGTCGAGGTCCTCGACGTTGCCGGTGCCGTTGCCGTTGTCGTCCAGCCCCTCGCCGCGCCGTACCGCCTCGAGCATGGCCGGCACAGCATACTTTTCTGCCAGCGTCACCAGCTTGGGCTGATCCAGCCGTGCGGGATTGGTGGCTTCCAGCGCCTCGCGGTTGCGCTTCTCCCAGTGCCCGATCAGGTCTGCATAGAGCGAGCAAGCCCCCCCCCCCCCCCCCCCCCCGGAAACCAAGTTGAAAACCCGGGACCCGGGCCGAAACCCCCCCCACAATAGCGACAGGGGCCGGG
>Ga0306920_100001573_pt1 | contig 28434 bp, 19 predicted proteins | sample flu12Cox44000170_FD_204666 | JGI IMG/M metagenome (GOLD analysis project Ga0306920, IMG submission 204666) | Lab enrichment of tropical soil microbial communities from Luquillo Experimental Forest, Puerto Rico - flux4day.12C.oxic.44.000.170 (v2)... | ecosystem: Environmental > Terrestrial >... | reverse complement strand
CGGCGCAACGTGCGCCAGCAGCTCAAGCCCTTTTTCGGCCGCCTTCTGGCCGGTGACCGTCGTCACCGTGCCGATGACATCGTCGAGGCGGAAGTCGGTGGTTTCGACGTCGAGTTTGCCGGCCTCGACCTTGGAGTAGTCGAGGATGTCGTTAATGATGGCCAGTAGCGACGTGCCGGCGTTGTGCACCTTGCTGATGTAGTCTCGCTGCTTGGCGTTGAGCGTCGTCTTGAGAGCGAGGTGCGACAGGCCGATGATGGCGTTCATGGGCGTGCGGATCTCGTGGCTCATGTTCGCCAGGAACATCGACTTCATGCGCGTGGCTTCTTCGGCCTTCAACTTGGCCGCCTTCAGCTCAACCTCCGCCTGTTTGCGCTCGGTGATGTCGCGAATGGAGACGGCGACCTGGATGTTCGCACCATCCCGCCCGGGCAACGGACTCAAGCCGATGTCCACGGGGAGAAGTGAACCATCCTTGCGCCGTGCATGCAGCTCGCGCTTGGCGCCCATGGCACGCGTGGTGGGCGCGCGGTGAAAGCTCGCCCGCAGATCCGGATGCTGCGCGCGAATCTCGTCCGGTACGAGCATCTCCACCTTGTTGCCGATGAGCTCGTCCCGGGCATAACCGAAGAGCTTTTCGCACTGGGCGTTGGCCATGCTGATGGTACCGTCGGCATCCACCACCAGCAGGCCGTCGGGAGCACGCTCCAGCACGCTGCGGAAATACTGCTCGGTTTCCCGTAGGCGTTGTTCACTCGCCTTGCGCTCGGTGACGTCGGTAAAGCTGACCACGCAGCCGACGACCACGCCGTCCTTGGACATCGGCGTCGCACGGTACTCCACCGGCAGGCCCGACCCGTCCTTGCGCCACAGGCATTCGTCCTCGATGTGGGCCGACTTGCCCTGCGTGACTGCCACCCACATGGGGCACTTTTCCCGGGGGTACACTTGGCCATCGGGGTAATGATGATGGAACGTGGGATGGGCCGGTCGACCCATGAGTTCCTCAGCGCTGTAGCCGAGCATCTGGCAAGCGGCCGGGTTCACGAACCGGATGACCCCCTCCGCGTCGTTGCCGTAGATGCCTTCGGCCGTGGATTCCAGTAGGAGCCGCGAACGTTCTTCGCTTTCGCTGAGCTGCTCGCGTTGTGCATGCAGCTCTTTTTGCTGGGCCAGCAGTTCCTCCCTCTGGTCCTCGAGCTGGCGCGTCTGCATCTGCGTTTGGCTCAAGAGGTCCTGCGTGTGCAGATTGCGCTGCAAGATTTCCAGGTTCATGGCCACGACTGGCATCACCTCATCGAACAGCTTCTGCTTGCGCGCGCCGAAGGGGCGAAACGTGGCAATCTCGAGCACGCCTAGCACAGATTCCTTGGCGAGAAACGGCACGGCGACCGATTGCTGGGGCGTGGCCCCGCCCAGGCCGGACTCGATGCGCAGGTATTCCGGCGGCAGGTCGCTGAGAATGATCATGCGCCGCTCCTGCGCGCACTGGCCGACCAGGCCCTCGCCCACGCGAAACGTGTTCGGCGCCGCCTTGTCGGCCAGACCAGACGCGGCGACGCGTCGGAGCAGCGCGGCGTTTTCGTCGAACACATAAAAGCCCGCCACGCCTCCGCCGACGATGGGCACAAGCTCCGAGAGGAGACGGCGGCCAAACTCCGCGAGCGTGGTCGCGCCCGGCAAGCCGCCCACGAGCGTGGCAGCGCTGGCGCTCACCCAGCGGTGCTCCGCCATCGCTTCCGCGCTCCGCTTCAGGACCTCCACGGAACGCGCGAGGCTGCCAATCTCGTCAGTCGCCTGGGTGAACGGCACGTCCTGGGCATAGTCGCCGGCGGCAATCACCTTCACGGAGGTTTCCACCGAGCGGAGCGGCACGACGATGTGCCGGAAGGTCCAGTAACCCAGTGCAACCGTGAGCAGCACGGCCAGCGCATTGGCCACCCACCATTTCCAGCGCGCGTCTCTCGTGGCAGTGACCGTCGAGCTGCTGCCCTCGCGCGCCAGGCGTTCGTTATGCTCGACCCACTCGCCGGTGGTCTTGTGCGCGCGGTCGCCCAACGGCGGCAACGTCCCGATGGCCAGGTCCAGCGCCTTCTGGCGCTCCCCGGCCGCTTGCAGAGCTATCAGCTTGTTCGCCTCGGCGACCCATTGGCCAATCAGGTCGCGAAATTCGCCCAGCAGCCGGCGATCGCGCTCATCCGAAATTAGCTTGTCGGCGTATTCATCGAGCAATTTGTTCAGCTCCAGCTCCTTGGTTCGAAAGGATGCGAGCGCCAGGGCCCGCTCCTTGTCGCCTGGGGCTAGCAGATAATGGCGCTGCAACTCGATGCGCAACTCCGCGTGCTTGCGGGTGATGTTGCCGATGCTTGCCACACTGGGCAGCTGGAGGTCGGCGACAAACTTGCCGTGATCCTCGATGGTGCGCAATTGCAAATCCAGAAGGCCACCGAGGGCCAAGAGGGCCAGGAGCGGCACGGCCAATAACAAGGCCAGGCGTTTCGCCAGGTTCATGAGGCCTCCGCGAAATGACGGCCGCTCGTGAGGGAGTCTTTTCCCCTCCGCCCATCCCTCGATTCGTTCACGGCCACGGACGAATCAGGCGCGGCGCTGGAGTCAATGTCCAAGTCCAACCTGTGGGGTGTCGGAGTACTTTTCGCGCACCGCCAGGATTTGCGGCAGAATCGCGACGAATTTCTTGACCAGCTCCGGATCGAAACTCGTGCCCGCTTCGCGTTGAATCCACGTGACCGCGTCCTGGATTGGCCACGGCTTCTTGTAGGGACGTACGGATGTCAGCGCGTCGAACACGTCGGCGATCGACGTGATGCGCCCCACCAGCGGGATTTCTTCGCCCTTGAGCCCCCGATGATAGCCGGTGCCGTCCCACTTCTCGTGATGCGTCAGGGCGATAAGCTGCGCCATCGACAATAGACGGTCGCTGTGCTCGCCGATGATCTCGCCGCCGAACGGCACGTGCTGGCGCATGATCTTGATCTCCTCGTCGTCCAGCTTCCCGGGCTTGAGTAGCACGATGTCGCGGATGCCGATCTTGCCGATGTCGTGCATGGGCGCGGCGTTGAACAGGAGATCGAGGTCTTCCTCGTTCATACGCACCGCCTCGCCGAGCAGGCGGCAGTAGTGCGCCACGCGGATAACGTGCATGCCCGTCTCGTTGTCGCGGAACTCGCCGGCGCGGCCCAGGCGCTTGATGATCTCCAGCCGGGTGTGATGCAACTCTGCCGTGCGCTCGCGCACCATCCGCTCCAGCTCGCGATTCTGGTCGTATAGCGCCAGGTGCGTCTTCACGCGTGCCTTCACGATCGGCGGGCTGACCGGCTTGGTGATGTAGTCAACTGCCCCAAGGGCGAAACCCTTTGCCTCATCTTCAACCTGATTCATGGCGGTCACAAAGATGACCGGGATCTTGCGCGTGCTGCTTTCGGCCTTCAGATGCTGGCACACCTCGTGGCCGCTCATCTCCGGCATCATTACGTCCAGCAGAATCAAGTCGGGCGGTGGATCGCCGCGGGCGATTTTCAGCGCCTGCTCGCCGTTGGTGGCTGCTAGGACGCGATAGTCGCCCCGCAGGATTTCCATCAGCAAGGTGATGTTGCTCGGAGTATCGTCCACAACCAAAATGGTGGTTTGCATGGCATTCTCCCGCTCCAATGCTGATTTTAGAGGAGCGTTGGCAGAAATGGAATCGTCAATTGCGACGGTGGACCGTGAAGGTCGGTCCTTTACTTGTAGAACCAGGTGACTTCGAACGTGTACCCGGCCTTCACCGATGCCATTTTGTACGCAATGACGCTCGAATCGTCTGCCAGATATTCCGTAAATCCCTTCACGACTTCCGCCGTTGCGGGTTTGCCCGTCTCGTAACGAAGGATCTCAAAACTCCGGTATTCCCTGCCCCTCGGCAACAAGATCCAGCGCGTCACCTCCGCGGCGTCGAATTTTGAGCGAAAGGCGATGGTTGTCGAGACCTCGCCACGCTGTACGAAGCCCCCCGGCGAGTAGTGCTCGTAAATCACGTCCACGACCTGGCCCGTCGGCACCTTACTCAGGTCAACGCTCACTTCAAACTGACACATTTTCTCCTGCGCGTTCGGGTTCTCAACAAACATCCGGCGCAGCCTGGGCTCAAGACGCTGCGGCGGAAATCGGAGTTGGGAATCCGGGTGCGTCGGCAGCGCCGTCACACGAAAAACGTTGCTGCCATGGTTCTCGGTTTTCTGCACCTTCAAACAGCGATACCCGTATACCAGCGAGGCCGTGTCGGTCTTTCCCGCGCCGGTCGGATCCCACGCACGCAGATCGATGATGCAGGAATCCTGGGGGATATTGAAGCCCTTGTAGTCCAGCGGATCCAAATTGCCCACTTCCTCGACAGCCACACCCTTGAAAGACCTCATGGGCGCCCGCATGAGCTGGCGCATGATTTCGAAGTCCGGACTGCCATGCGAGATCGATTCGATGAGTCGGTTCACTCGCTTGGACTGCAGATAGGAGTCGACCAGGAAATACGGCACCAGCAACAGAAGCAGGACGAGGGGGATATAAATCAACGAGGTCCAATCCCGGAAACTCAACAACGTGCTCCAGATCCGCCGCGAGGCCGACGCTTGCAGTTGGCGCGCGAGGATCGTGCTCGGACTCTTCTCCTGTCTCGATCCGTCAAGTCGCGAATCGGACGGAGCGTTCTGGGGAATACTGGCGCGAGGAACGGGATCCCATGGTGGGTTGTTCGGCAATTCGGTCCCAAACAAATCCGCTCGGGATCGGCATGCCTTCCGGCCAATGCAATAGCCCTGGCGGATGAGGCAGCTGATTTCGAGAGGCGAGAATGCATCGAGGTCGGTACGAATATTGGCGACCTGTCGTTGCACCTCCGGATGCAAGGCGGTGGAATCCTCGTGCGGGCCCACGACATCGATGACGCGGGCGAAGACATACCCGAATGTCTCCTGAAAATTCTCGGTCTCGAGTTGCCAAACACGGTCCATGAGAATGTCGCTGGAGCGTATCGCCGTGCGAATTAACCCGCCGGCTTGGGAAGCCTGAATAAGGATTCGATTGCCGACGTCGCTGACGAGCACACCATCCAGCGCCTTTTCCTCGGTAAGCAGCGGCGTCAGCCAACGGAACATGCGCACGCCGAGGTTGTCGAAGACGCCTCCGTCCGTGTACGCCTGCCGCCCGAACTCGCCGCCGCGGGCGCCGACGTCGTACCCCGTCAATTCCAAGGGCGGAAAAAATCCAGGAAACGCTGACGACGCGGTAACGGCCATCGGAACGGTCATCAGGCCGACACGAATGCGTTCGATCTGCGAGCGTCCCGCTTTCTCCTGCATCATCCACAGACCATCGCGGTTGAACGAGCAAAGGCACCCTTCGCTGAGGTTGGTGGCGAGGATGTGTAACTGCGGCCGTTCCGGCAACTCGAACAAGCTCTTGTCGCCATACAGGTTTTTCTCGTACTGCTTTTCCAGCAACCCCGTTCGCGTTAACTGACGATTCGACAATCCCAGCAACCAGCGTGGCCCTCGCAATAGAAGCCCCAGAGGAAAACGCCTTACGATGCGGTTGCGGACGTCCAGGCGGGTGAATGCGAGCAGGTTTGATGCTGCCTGGTCGAAATCCTTGACTGAGCCGGTGTAAAGGTCCCAGTTGAGCGCAAGATGCGCGGCGATGATGCTGCCGCCGGACACCGAGGTGATGTGCGTGACCTGACGCAAGAGGCCTGCATCGCGCAGAAAACGGACGAGCCCGAGATGGTAAAAGGTCGCGCGAAATCCCCCGCCGGAAAGGGCAAGACCAATCTTCTTCATGGGAAACCCAAGGAAATGCGCGTAATTATCCAGTCTCACCAGCGACACGGGCGCGGCTACCGACTGCCGACGAGAATGGATTCCGTCACGCGCTTGCATACAGCCAAGGGCGGGACTTGGCTGATCGCTGATACCTGAACATAGTACAAATCTACACTATCTGTCAGTGCTTGGCAATTGGCTCTAAGTGTCACCTAGGTATCACAGGAGCGAACCGGTCTGCGTTGCTGGTTTGGCCCACTGGCGCGGGCAAGGGGGCGACCCGCCTTTGGCGTGCCCGGCCCCTCCGACAGACGACCGACCTACCGCAGAAATGAAAAGGGGACAACCACGTTTAATATTGATATGAGACCGCTTCGCCCGTATGCCGTCAGGCATGCCACGCGCTCCGCGAGCTATTGTCGGCTGCATCTGGTACCACGTCATGAACTGGGGCAATGGCCGCCGCGCGGTCTTCCACAAGGACGGCGACTATCAGGCCTTCCTGAAGAAACCGTGGCGCGCCATTTGGCAGCGCCAATTGGGTGGAAAAGACGGCGAAGCGTTTGGGATTACAGACTACTCTGCGGCCCCGCAGCCCGCCTCGACAGCCGGATAAATAAACGTGCCTGTCCCCTTTTATTTTCGTTGGTCGTTATGGTGCACTCGCCTTACGATTTACGTTTAGGGCGTTTGGGAGATCGGTGGATAAGGCGGGTAATTGCCTAAGGTAGCTGGGGCGCCTAAAAGCGCTACTCGGAAACAATGCAGCAAAAAGCTCTTCAAACCGGAGCTGCACATGGCGGTTTCAGATGACGGATTTGATGCTACTTTGGAATGGGTAGTCCAAGCTACGATGAATGTTGTAAACAAGACGGACTCCACGGAGTATAGTACGACCGTGTTTCTGTTAAATGGTGAGGGCATCATGGTCGAGACGTTGGTTTCGGAAGGGGATAGTCGAGACGTGGACCCCTATGAAGTACTATTTGGTTTCGGAAAACATTTGCGGGCACTCGGTCGTACGGCCGACGCGGTATTCGTCGCGTATTCAGCCGGTGAGCCAGCCGGCGGGGAAAACATCACGGTGACAGGTTACACCGCTGACGGTCGCGCGAATGCCGCGGTATTGCAGATCGAACGCCACGGAAAGGCAGTGATGCGCGTCATTGGTTGCAAAATCTACGAGTTTTCCAAACGGAATCGGATTGCCGGGGGCCGTAATCCGGCCGTCGAAGTCATACGCGGAATGACGGAGGAAGCCGGCGGAAAATAAGCTGACAATCGAAATCTCGGCCAACCAAAGAAGAAATCGGAAATTTGGGAAATTTGGGGACGGTTCACATAACGTTCTGCCTGCGGCGGACTTGTAGGATAACTCCTCGTCGCATCGAGAAATCGTTTGACTGCGAAGGAAAAATGGTCCGCTCGCGCCGGGGATTCCTCCCCGGCGCTCCCACGGATCCGGACGTGCCCAACTAAGGCATTCGGTTCGTCAGGTCACGGCTTCACTTCGCATCGTGAGACCCAGCCGCGCGGCCACGGCAGAACCAACTTTGTCAGAATTTGATTGATCCGCGCCCACGCCGTCGCCGACGGGACAACCACTTCCGCTACAGACAAATGTTTGGGAATGCACTTCCCGAAACTCGATTTCGAGGCTACATAGGGCAGCGTTCATTTGTGCACAGGTCGGCGCCCAAAATTCGGTGCTTTTCCGGCGCTGGGGAATAGCTTTTTTTTGTCTGCAAGTTGACATGAGATGCATGGCAAGCATTGAATATTTCGTATTCGGGATTGGGGGGTGTCCCAGCATATTGGAAACGAACTGTCGTAAGGTTGGAATCGGTACTGGTTTGTGGAGTGACATTCGTTTCCGTATTTTTTCGAGCCAAGAACATTGGCCGCCCATCTGTGCCGCGGCCGGCAAGAGGGGCACTAAGCGAGACATGGAGGTGTCAACGAAACGCCGGAAAAATAGGGACTGCTGTCGACTCCGCATGTCGGATACGAGGACAATGCGTGGTACACGAAAGTCGTCGCGGTGCAGCGGGGAGGTGCGTCGGCGCGAACCAAAAATTCAAAAACCGGCTATTTTTCGCAGGAAGTGTGTCTGTCACAAGCACTCCGGGTCAAGGGGGGTTACAGCAAGCTCGAATGAAACACAAAAAGTGTCGTGTTTTGCCGAGCGGAAAGAAGGTGAGTGACAGCTTGTGTATGGAAGATGACAGGATGCGAGTGAAATGCATGACTACACCGCCCGCAGAACACGGGGTGTGAGCCAGTGCCAAACTTTGAACCTGGTAATCCAACTATCGCAGAGGAGACAACTAACTCCTATTCATACCGCAGCGCTTCGATGGGATCAAGCCGCGATGCCTTCAAGGCGGGATAATACCCGAAGAAGATACCGACTCCCGCCGCCACGAGAAAGGCAATGAGAACCACCGCAGGCTGGACTACCACCGGCCAATTCGCCACGTTGGCCAGGCCGACTGCCCCGCCGATGCCCAGACTGATGCCAATGATTCCTCCCACCAGGGCCAGCACCACGGCCTCGATCAAGAATTGAACAAGAACATCCCCCGGCGTAGCGCCGATCGCCATCCGGATGCCGATTTCGCGAGTGCGCTCGGTCACCGATACCAGCATGATGTTCATGATCCCGATGCCGCCCACGACCAGGGATATGGACGCGATAATCGCAATCAGGACTTGCATCGTGGTCGTCAAAATCACGGCCAGTTCCGCCATTTCCCGCACCGTGCTGACATCAAAGTCTTCCGTGCCGCCCACTTTGATATGGTGCCGATCGCGCATGACCCGGATGATGTCGTCCTTGGCTTTTTCAATCATTTCTTCGGACCGTGTTGCGGTCACGATGATGGCGATCGAGTCGTCCCCTGTCAGCTTGCGCTGCAATGTCGTAATCGGCACGAAGATCTGATCGTCCTGGTCTGCCCCGGTTGGCGACCGGCCCTTTTCTTCCATGACCCCGATGACGCGCAACTGTAAATGACCGGCCCGGACAACTTCGCCGATCGGATCGGGCCTGTCGGGGAATAGCTTCTTGCGGGCTGTTTGCCCGAGCATGCAAACCGGGGCCAAACGCTTGACGTCGTCGTCCGTATAGAATTGGCCGTACGCCAACTTCCAGTTGCGAATCCGTTTTAAATCCGGCACGGACCCGACGATCAAGGTGCCATGGTTCACGTTGGCTGTGGACACAATCCTTTGTGTAAACTGCGATTCCGCCACCCCGACGAGCATCGGTCCCAATTGCTTGCGAATGGCAGCTGCATCTTCGCTTTTGAGCGGATTGTAATCAGCGACGATGCCCTGTTGCGTGCGCGACCCCGCTTTGATCAGAATGAGGTTCTTGCCCACGCTTTCCAGGCGGTCATCCAGCTTGTACCGCGCCCCGCTTCCCGCGGAAACCATCGCAATGACCGCGCTGATGCCGATGACAATGCCCAGGCTTGTGAGCATGGATCGTCCCTTGTTTACCAACAAGGCGCTCAGAGCAACGCGGATCGCAGAAAAAAAACTCATCGTCTCACCGCACCTTCCGCGACCGGGTTCTTACGGGTTGCACCACCGGAGGCGGCAAAGGTAGCACGCTTCCTTCCAGATCGCCGTCGGCGATTGGCTCGAATCCGGAAACGTCGCTTTCGATGAGCCCGTCTTTGACGCTAATTTGCCTGGGGGCATAAGAGGCGATATGAGAGTCGTGGGTAACAATGACGATGGTTTGGCCTTTTTCGAGATTCAGCCGTTGAAACTCGCGCAGAATTTCTTCACCGGTATGCGAATCCAAATTGCCGGTGGGTTCATCGGCCAAGATAAGCTGGGGTTGATTTACCAGCGCGCGGGCAATGGCCACCCGTTGCTGTTGTCCGCCGGATAATTGATTCGGCAAATGCCGCGCCCTATCTTCAAGGCCGACAATTTTGAGCATATCCATGGCTCGGCGCTGCCGTTCCCGCACCGAAACCCCCGAATATAGCAAAGGCAAAGCGACATTTTCCAGGGCGGTGTGCCGTTTTAATAGGTTAAAGCCCTGAAACACGAATCCCAGTTTCTGATTGCGGATATTGGCCCGTTGTTTTCGGTTCATCCGGCTGACGTCCTGGCCGTCGAATCGATAGGTTCCTTTGGTGGGCCGATCGAGGCAGCCGATGATGTTCATCAGAGTTGATTTGCCGGATCCGCTCGCTCCCATGACCGCTACAAATTCTCCGGAGAGCACCGTCAGCGATACTCCGCATAAGGCCTGAACTTTGACCGCCCCTGTATCGTAGACCTTATGCACAGAGTCGATCTCAATTACTGTTGCCACGCGCTTCCTCCTCTTGAAGAATGCATTTCGGACCAAATTACGAGAACTTCAGTCCCGTGGGTTTGTCAAACAACCCCGGTTTGGTGACCGCTGGGGCAGCAATAATTACTTGTGGATAATCTGCGGGCCCCTGCGGCGCAAATTGCTCTCCCAGTTCGGGGTCCCATTCCAGAATTTCCGTAAATTGACCGTCCTTGATGCCCGATTCATCACCCGGTTTCTTCGGGCCGATCCGCACGTAAATCGGCCACGGTTTCTTGTCTTTCAAAATCCAGACATATTTCCAGGCCTCTCCCTTGCTTTCCCACTCTTTGAGTTTCCGTTTGGCGTCCGGCGACTGATAGAACTCATCCATTTGAAAATTCAAGGCGGCGTTGGGCATCTTCCAGGCCTGTTCGTGCTTCCTTCGTTGAATGTCCACGGTGGCAGTCATTCCCGGTCGAAGCATCCATTCCCTGGCAGCCGCGCTGGAATAGGGAGTTTCCCTGTTGGTGACTTCGATAATGGTGGGAAAAAAGACCGCCCCCTGCACGTTATTGGGTTTGAGGCGCTTTTCTTTGACAATTCCGTCAAACGTTTCATTGCCGTCGGAGTAGGCGTAGACGGTAAAGATGACTTTCAAGCCTGGATCCACACGGCCGATATCCCCTTCGGCAACTTGAGCATGAAGCCGCATCTGGCCCAGGTCGCTAGCAATGGAAAACAAGGGAGTCGGTAACTGTGGGGAAGCCATTTGTCCCAGCACAACATTGCGGTCCAGGATAACCCCATCGGCGGGCGATTTCACGACCGTTAATTCCAGACCCAGTTCGGCTGCCTTCAGACCTTCTTGGGCTTCTTCCACTTTCAATTTGGCGCTGCGAACACTGGCTTTGGCCATTTGCAAGGCTAGATTGGCTTCATCCAGGTCCTTTTTCTTGGCAACTGCCTTGTCCAGGGCTTCCTTGACCCTGCTATAGGCAGCCTCAGCGACTTTGGCCCCGGCTTCTGCCTTTTCAACATCCGATTTCGCTAAATTGACCGTAATCCTGGCCCTATCGAGGTTTAGGCGAGCCATCTTTGAATCCAATTCCAATAAAGGCTGACCCTTTTTGACGAAACGGTTGAAATCCGCCTCGGCATAGATTTTCACCACCTCACCCGAAATCACGGAACCGACCGCGATGACCTCCCTGGGCTGCAGTATGCCCGTCGCACTCACCGATTCCACGATCATGCCCCGTTCGACACTAACCGTCGTAAACTGGCCGTCACCCGCCGCGCGGGAGCTGGCATTGATCCAATAAGCGGCTCCAACTAGGCATAATCCAATAAGCACTAAAAGGAACAGAAGCTTCTTCACCTTGGTGTCCGCCTTTCCTGAAATACATCGCCACGGATGACTTTAAGCAAAAGTCCAATAGTACGTTGTCCCTATTGTCCCAATCCCGGATCATTCCGCCAAGTCTTGAGAATCCGATTCCTGCAAAATGCTTGCATTATCCATTCCTTTCATTCATTTTGGCAAAGAAAATGCTAAATCTAATACAGCAAAAACCTTCCACCTTTACATTTTAAGTCCAAAATTGCGACAGTTGGATAAAATGGCCAAAATGTGAATGATTGGACGTGTGAAGAGTTTTTGTTTAAGAAAGCATTTCTCATTAGTTTGCTTTTGCCACACTGGCAATTTGTCTCGGCCAGTGACTGCTGTGGGCAACTATAAGTTAGCGCCTGGTGTCGTCGTTTCAGAAGCTCTGTGGTTTGCAGAGATGTTGCTACACTTCGAAAGCCATTGCATTTTTTCCGAGTTGCCGTCTATACTTTTTCCGTTTTGGGTCGGGTTTTCGCGGCTTCTGGGAGGGAACCCATGCCATTGGCACAATCGGCGCAACCGTATCGTGCGGCTGACCTTAGTATCCAGCGCAAGGATCCGTTCGGAAACCAAACAATCGTAAGGAGTTCAAGGCCACGGCTCTCGGTCGTGATTGTGAATTATTGTCAATGGAAGGAAACCGCCGGTCTCACTCGACAAATCTTGAAGACACCCGAAGCCCACCGCCAAGATATCGAAGTCGTCATAATCGACAATAATTCCTCATTTCACCGGATTGTTCCCCAGTTGCGCCGTTGGCCGGGCGTCTCACTGAGAAGGTGGCAACACAATCGCGGGTTCGCCCGGGCTGCTAATGAGGGTTGCCGCCTCAGCCGGGGAGATTGGTTTTTGCTGCTAAATCCCGACATAACCCTGGGCTCGCACTTCATTAAGGGCGTTTGGAGTTTGGTGGATCGGTTGCCGTTGGAAGATCCGAAAACCGGAATTGTTGGATTTCGGTTGCTCAACACCGATGGCACATTGCAGCTGTCAGCGGGGAATTTTCCGACTCTTTGGTCCATCTTTACCAAATTGTGGAAGCCCCGCTACCTTCGCAAGTACACGGTACCGCCCGCAAATCGCCCTACGGAAGTGGCCTGGGTAACCGGATGTTGCCTGCTCATAAACCGTGCGTGTTTCCGGCAAGTTGGGGGACTCGATGAGGATTTTTTTCTTTATTATGAAGATGTGGATGTATGCCGGCGAGCTCGTTCCTTGGGTTGGAAAGTGCGATTTGACCCGGGGTTACGCGCGATCCATCACCATCCATTGCATTCCCGTCCGGTGACCACGGCTTTGCGCGTTTTTACGCGACATGCATTGCTCGTATATGGTCTCAAGCATTGGCCTTGTTGGCAGTTCCGGTTACTCGCCCGATTTGTCCAATGCGAGGCCTGGGTAAAACAGGCCTGGAATACATTCCAGGGAAGGAAGGCTGCTGCTGTTCACTTCCGAAAGCTTCGGACCATTGCCAAAACTGTTTCTCCCAAAGGAGCGAAGAAGGCGCTTGCGTGCCTAAAGAACATGGCCAATTGATCCGCCCATGGCGTGGTGCAGGGGGTCAGAATTTCACGAACACGTCCATGGCCACTGTGAGCTGGATGTCATCCCGGCCGTTGCGAAACGCACGTTCATCCGCAAAATCGCCGCGGATTGGTCCCAAAAGACGTTGTCATATTGCATCCAGGCGCGAGATGCATGGTGAAGTCGTTGTTGGGCGTTTCAAGCCATAAGAACAGGCCGCCTTTGAAGTTGCTCTAAACCTTCAGATCACTGCCGATCCGGTACCATTCTTCCCACTGCTTGACATTCTTCCCATCTTCTGTCTCGTTGTTGTCTTGGCGTTGCGCTTGATCGTTAGCGACCTTCTTGTCGATCTGCTCACTACCGACCGGCGTAACGCTGTTTGGGCCTTGGCCGTTGCCGACTGGATTCGTCGTTGTGCCTGGACGCGGGGCCTGTATGGTCTGCAGGAAAAGGTGTCAGACGCCATTTTCCTGCCACGGCACCTACCGACCAACGCTAATGCCACCGAAGGATGGGCAAAAGATTTGTGTAATCGTCACGCCATAGAATCGGCGAACTCCGTCGCTGCAGGGGTCGCCACCTCGTCGACTCGCTGAGCAGGCCCAAATGCTCTCGTTGCCGAGCCAACAACACCCACGTGGAGGGGCGCTTGCCACGCTGGCGTTCCTCGGGCAAGATATCCTCCTCCGCCTGGATCAAAGCCACTAGCTTTTGGTCCCAGGCCAGCTCGGCCACAATTGGTTCCAGATTTACGTGGACATTGGTGATGTGAAGCGCAAGGAGGCCATCCTGTTCGAGGCGCTCCTGGTACAACTCGAAAGCTTCTCGGGTGAGCAAGTGAGCGGGGATGGCGTCGTCGCTAAAGGCGTCCAGTATGATCATTCCATACCGGTGATCCTGATCGCGTTTTAAGGCGAGGCGCGCGTCGCCAACCACCACGCGCACCTTCGCGCCGCGCGCCTCCGCATCCGCCAGGAATGTGAAGTAGCGGCTATCCCGAGCAATCTGTGTCACGCCGGGATCGATTTCATAGAAGGTAAACTCCTGCCCTGACTCGGCATAACCCGCCAGGTCGCCGATCCCCAGACCGATCACGGCCGTGCGGGCTTTGGCGTGCGGGCCATGGAACGCAAAGAACACCTGGCCGATGGGACCGGTTGGAAAGTAATACAGCAGCGGCACGCGGCGCTGCCGGGGGTCGTCGCTCTGGATTTGCATGCCGTGCCAGGTCTGGCCGTGCAGCAGTGCACACGTGACGTCCTTGCTGTCGCGGACAATGCGATAGACGCCGAAGAAGGTTCTCTCTTCGTTTACCAAGCGCGCATCCTGAATGAATTGATGACGGTTCGAGAAAACGACGGCCGCGACGGTGCAGCCCAGGGCGATCGGCCCGGCCCGATTCGCCATGCCCAGCACGGGGTGTCGCGTGCCTGGAAACAAGGGGGGCAATAGAAACGCCGCCAACGTCAGCGCCAGGGGGTACTCCACTACCCAATCAAATACGAGCGGAGCAATCAGGGCACTGAAGCAACTTCCGAGCGCGCCTCCAGCGGCAAGCCACAGGTAGTACTCGCTCAACCATCGGGCCGGCGGCCGCCTCCGCGCCAGTTCGCCGTGGCAGACCATGGCGGCGACAAACAACGTCGTCAGATGGGTCGCCGCCGCGGTCCCAAGGCAAACGGTTCTCTCAGTTGCCAGCTCAACGCCAAGCGCCACGGGAAGGGCCAGAACCACCGCGCGGTGAACCCAGGCGGGAGTAGCGCGGGCGAATGCCAAAATGAACGACAAAAGGTACACCGCCAGGGGGACAATCCACATGAGCGGGACGGTGGCGACGTCCGCGGAGAGATGACTCGTGCATCCGAGCATCAAGCTCGAGGGCACGAATGCCAGGATCATCCAACGCGCCTTGTTCCGGGGGCTCACCTTGTCCCTGGGCGAGACCGGCCTCGTCTTCGACCCGCCCACCGTCAACCCGGCGCCCTGTCGGCGCCAAGTCTTCCTGGCGCAAACGGTCAGCAACAGCAGCCACAGGCAGAAGCCGGCCCCCCAGATTGCACTTTGGACCGGCAGCGAAAAGACGGGCTCCATCACGACCGGATAGGCAAATAGCGCCAGCAGACTTCCAACGTTGCTCGCCGCATAATGGTAGTAGGGATCGTGGGAATGGAGATAACCCGATCCGGCGAACCAGCGCTGCAAGAGCGGGGTGGTGCTTGAGATCGCAATGAAGGGTAGTCCCGCCGTGAGCACCAGGATGCCCAAAAGTACGATGGCAGGTCGATCCGCGGTTGTCGGTACCAGTTGATCAGGGATACCAATGGGCAGGAAGGCGAGACAAACCACGAGCAGCGCGAGGTGCAGCGCGACCTGGCGCTGAACAGGCAACCGGTTCGTGAGCACGTGGGCGTAGGCGTAGCCGGCGAGCAATGCCGCCTGAAAGAAGACAACGCAGGTCGCCCAGACGGCCGGCGCGCCCCCGAAGCGCGGCAGCAGCATTTTGGCGAGCATCAACTCCAGCAGGAACAGCTGGGCCGCCCCCATGAAGATGGCCGCGGCGAACACCCATGGCGCCCTCATCGAAATTCGCGGCGCCACCGGCCCTTCACGTAATATCGGCGAAGGGTTCGACGCTATTAAAGCAGTTTTCAAGACTGCGACCTCGGCGACTAGTTGGATTCCTGCCTTTGAGGCGCTGGTGCGGATCGGCCGTACACGCAAAACGCGGAAAGTCCGGATCCGGGTAGTACGTTTCGACGGGCCGTCCATTTTCTCCATCTCGTGAATTTTGTCAACGCCGAATGAAACCCTCGGTTGGCCCTGGAAAATAGGCAAAACGGTCAAGCGTTGTGCTTTGGGTAAGCGTGGCTTGCGGAGCGACAAGTCCCCCACTCGGCCGGTTTTCACGTCATCTTCCTAAGCTGCCCCGGCTAGGCGGAATAATCCTCATTTCTGGCGTAATCGTTTTTTTTCCTTCCTTCTTCATAAACCTCTATTCCGGAATTTCCGATAGAAGACTCTGGTTTGGGCGGGCGGTCCGAGAGCACTGTGCGGGCTGAGCGCGCGAGGGCCGGATTTTTCCGAGTAGCCAATCCTATTTGCAAGGAGGCAGGATCGATGTCAGGGAACTGGTTTACAGGACTGCGTAAGTACGCAATGGCGGCTTGCGTTGGTCTGGCGTGTAGCACGGGCACAGTCCGTCCCGACGAAAATGAGGCGGCTTTGCAGGCGCATCTCGAGCAGCAAAGCCAGCAACTCGCGGCTCAAAGCAAACAGATTGACGAACTTCGCAAACGGTTGGATGCGGCTGAGACTGCCAAGGTGGTCAATGCGAGCGCGCAAGGCACGCCAGCGTCCACGCCCAATGATAATGCCGTAAAGGCGATTGTGGCAGACTACCTCAAGGAGGTCGACAAGAAAAAGGAGGAGGAGGCGAAGACGGCGAAGGAAAAGGTTGAATCCGAAGGCTATCGCGTGGGCACCGTCCTTGGTGTCACCGGCGCGTTTGACAAAAACGGCTACTTCTGGCTCACTACTCCCAACAAAGACTACACCATGCACATCGGCTACTGGGTCCAAGAGGACAACGTCTTTTGGGACCAGTCAGCGCCACTCAGGACGCCGCCGGGGGCCAGACCAGGGCACAATCGGGGAGTTGCATCCGGCATTGCGGCCGGCGGCATCGGCAATTTGGAGGACGGCACGTTCTTCCGCCGTGTCCGTCCGTACCTCGAGGGTACCATCTATGACGTCTACGAGTATCGACTGAACTTGGCCCTAGAGAACGACCAGTTCAGCGAGACGGGATTCGACGAATTCTGGGTGGCCATTAACAAAATACCACTCATCGGTACCATCCGCATTGGCCACGTAAAGAACGCCGTCGGGTTCGAAGGCGACATGAGCGCTTCCAGCCGGACAATGACGTTCATGGAGCGGTCCAGCTATTCGGAAGCAATTGAGCGGAACGAGAACTTCGTCACGGGCCTCTGGTTTAACAACAATTTCCTCGACGAGCACGCCACGTACACTTACACGATCTTCCGCGAGGATCAAGCTGCCTCCAGCGGCGCCTTTTTCGGCGACGGGCAATATGGAATGCAGGGGCGCCTGACGGCACTGCCGATCTATGAAGCCGATGGCCGGTGCTGGATGCACCTGGGCCTGTCCGGCGGCTGGCGCAATGGGGTAAATAATATCGCGACCTCCCCCTTCCGCACGTTTCAGCTGCGCGCGCGGCCCGAGATGCGTGACGATGATCCCGGCGGCTCGCCGTCCGGCGGCCAAGCCATTCCCAATGCGAACAGCAACCGGATGGTCGACACTGGCCCGATCGCGGCCCACAACCAGTGGCTTCTGGGTTTGGAGTACTGCTATGTCCGCGGACCTTTTTCGATTCAGGCCGAGTATGGCTGGACCTGGCTCGACGACGCCTTTGGCGTCGCGCCTGCCGGGCTAACGCTGAATCCCGCCATTGTTCCGGCTACGAACTACATGTTTAGCGGGGGTTACGTCCAGTTGGCGTACACCCTTACCGGTGAAGCCCGCGGCTACGACCGGGCGCGCGGCACGCTGGCCCGGCCCTACTTCAACGGCGGTCCGTTTACGCCGGCCTGGCTCGTTCGTGACGCCGACGGCAATCTCAATTGGGGCTTGGGCGCTTGGGAAGTCGCCTTCCGATACTCGTATCTCGATCTCAACGACGGGCACGGCTTGAACCGGATCCAGGGCGGCCGGATGGACGGTCTCGGCGTGGCCCTGAACTGGTACATGAACGCCAACGTGACATGCATGTTCGACTGGATCTACGACCGCCGGTATGACCTGCCGGCTGGCACGATCCCAGGCCACACAAGTGGCTTCGGCGCACGCGTGCAGTTGTCGTTCTAACCCGCAGCCGCAACGGACCCAAACCTGATCCATACACGAAAGGAGTCTCTTGTGCTCATCCGATATTCGATTCCCGCAGCCCTTGCCATCGGCACCCTGGCGCTGTTGGGAGTGACACGGACTGTTGGCGCCGCGGATCCGGTGATCGTGCAGGGTGATTGCGGCCGCACCGGCCCGGCTGTCTGTTGCGCCGACGGCTGCCACAAGGTGTGCCAGCCGACCGTCGCAACCAGGGACGTGGCCAAGCGCTGCTATGGCTCCCGGTGCGAAGATTTCTGCCTTCCAAAATGCTCATCACTCCTGGGCAAATGTTTCGGATTCTCGGGCTGCTCGGACTGTTGCGGGGGCGGCGCCTGTCACGACTGTGAATCGCCGCGGACGCGAAAATACCTCATCCTCTACGTTCGCCACCATGAAGAAAGCGTCCCGAAATGCGTGGTGGTGGAACAGTGTCCGACCGCGTGTGTTCCCTGCCCGCCGCCCTACCCCATGCAACCGGCACCGGCGCCACCGCCGCAACCGGCCAAGACATTGCGACAGATGAGCATTCAGCTAATGCCCGTGACAAACAATCGGTAGACTACTTCCAGTTCCTTCCACTATAGTACCAGGGGAGCCGATCGTCAGCGATCGGCTCCTGGTCTGTTTCCGCTCATTGGAAGATTTCACTAGGCCTCCGGTCCGGCCTTCTTCAACTGCCTCGCCTTTTCGAAATCCTGCTTCGCCTTGGTTTTCTCACCCATCTTTTCAAGCGCTTCACCTCTGTGCTGGAAATGATCGGCGTGGTTCGGTTGCCGTTGGATCGCCTCGCTATAGTTTTGAATCGCTTCCGGATACATTTTTTTCTCCGCATACGCTTCTGCGCGATTCGCCCAGTAGTCCGCATTCTTCGGGTTTCGTTTGATCGCCTCGGTGTAGTCGTTGATCGCGGAATCGAAGTGCCGGGTCGTGAAATGTACTGTCCCGCGGTGATCGTAGGCAGATGCATCGTCGGAATTGAGTTCGATGGCCTTCGTGTAATCGCCAAGCGCTTTTTCGTATTCACCCTGGTAGTCCTTGTCCGCGCGGTTATAGTGAGCATCCCCGCGGAATCGGTAGTATTCGCCGTTTTTGTCATTCAATTCGATGGCCAGGGAAAAATCCCGAATGGCTTTTTCCAAGGCGGCGTTCTTTGCGGCCGGTGCCGGCTCCGCATCAGCCAATTTTGCGTATGCGAGGCCGCGCCGCGCTGGGTACTCCGCATTTTTGCGATCGAGCACGAAGGCATCGGTAAAGGCTTCCGCAGCCTTCACGTATTCCGTTTTCATGAAATAGGCATTGCCTTTTTTCGAATAATTCTTCGGACTCTTGAGGCCGAGTTTAATAGCTTCAAGATAGTCGAAAATGGCGCGATCGAAGTCTTTTTCTTCCATGAATGCATCGGCTCGATTGACGAAATACTCGGCCGAATTCGGTTGGTAATGGATGGCGCTCGTGTAGTCTCCTATGGCCCGGGTAAAATTTCCGGACTCGAACCAGGCATTTCCTCGACTGTTATAGGCGGCTGGAAATTTCCCGTTTAGCTGGATCGCCTGAGAATCATCGGCGATGGCCCGGGCATAATCTTTTTGAAGGTAATAAATCGCGGCTCGCTTGTGATAGCTGCCGGCGTCTTTTGCATCTACCCGACAAAGGGCTTCCGTAAAGTCAATTTGTGCCGCGGCGGTTTTTCCCAGGCTTTGCAAGATAACTCCGCGAGTTGCGTAGCCCAGCGGCGATTCTACACTGAGGCGAATCGCTTCGTCGGCATCGGAGAGGGCTTTTTCCATTTCATTATTGGTGCGATAGACAAGGGCTCGGTTGGCCAAGGCCTCAACAAGCCGGGGATTAAGACGCAGGGCCTCATTGAGATCTTTCAATGCTCTTTCCGGCTGGTCGAGCCGGCGATATGCCCGCCCTCGCATTAAAAAGGCATCCGCCAAGTTTTCCTTCAATTGCAGGGCCTTGGAAAAATCAGAAAAAGCTTGCTGAGTCTCACCTCTTTTGAATTGAACCCACCCCCGCATCACAAGGCCGATTGCCAGAGTGGGATCGATCGCCAAAGCCTGCCCGATATGCATGGCAGCCTGTTCATCATCATCCTTCTCGGCCAATGCGCCCCCCAAGTAGGCGTGAGCCAATGGTGCCTCGGGAATGAAGGTCAGGGCCCGGGTGCAGTCGGCCAGGGTTTGATCGAATTCCTGTTGGTAGTAGTAGGTTATGGCGCGTTTTGTGAGTGCTTCGGCATAATACACTGGTTCAGTTTTTGTTCCCAATCCATCTGCTTTTTCGAAATCCTTCAGTGCCTCCCTAAAGTGTTCCTTATTCAAGGAAACCAGGCCTCGACCCAAATAAGCCGTCCCGCATTGATCATCAATCCGCAAAGCTTCCTCAAAACACACCGCGGCAACATCCCACTCCTTCTGCGAAATTGCCGCCATTCCTTCCTCGATCTTCGTTTCGGCTTTCTTACGATTGACTACCACCGGATCCGGCACTGGCTGTGTTGGCATGGGCTTCGTAGGAATTTTCGGCCCGGTAATAGAAGTAGTTGTCACCCCGGGATGGTCAAAACAACCCTTTACAACGTAAGCCAGCGCAGCACCGCCCGCCACGCCCAGCAGCGCCACCGCCAATATCCTCACGGGTCGCCGGAGCGGCGGGGGAGCGATGATCGGAGCTACTCTTTTGGGAAGGCTTGAGGCAACTTTTTCCAATTCCCGAATGAAAGTACGGCAATTGGGCCAGCGTTCCTCCGGCCGCTTGGCCAAAGCTTTGCCCACGACCACTCGCTCATCCTCCGGAATCATACTCAGATCGGGTTTTTGCAGCAGATGGCCTGCCATAATCTGAGCATGGATACCGGTGAAAGGCAAGCGGCCGCCTCGCAACTGGCAATAGGTCACCGCCAAGGAATACTGGTCGGACCGATTGAAAGTCTTTCCTTCAAAGAATTCGGGGGCAGCATATGCCACAGTCAGCCCCCCGGTATTGCTGATTACACTTTGATCGAGCAACTTGGCGAGCCCAAAGTCAGCCACCTTGACGGTCCTTCCGACAAGTAGCAGGTTTTGGGGCTTGATGTCCCGATGTTGAATGCTGACTCCGGTTTTTCCCATGAAGTTATGGCAAGACTCGTTGAGAAAGTCGATCCCCTCCGCCGCATCCTGCATGTAACCGATCAATTCCGCATAGGGAATGCCTTCCAGACCCTGGTGGATGGCCTCGTCCAGCCGTTGCAGGAGGGTCCGGTCTCCAAGTTCCATGGCGACCACGAGCATGCCATGAGACTGCCAGGTACCGGATAACGCTAGAAGGTGAGCGTGCCGAATTTCCTTCATGAATTCGAGGGATCGCGTTTCCAGCGCCTCGGCGGCATCTCCCAGCCGGATGAACTTCATGGCGAGAGGAAAATTTCCCGGTCCCAGAGCTTTCCAGACTTCTCCGGACGCACCGGCTCCGAGGCGCGACACGAGCCGGTACCCCGAAATCGGCTCGCCCCCTGGTTTCAGCATGATCGCGATCTCGTTGGCGGTGAGCACCGCAGGAGAGGTGGGAGCAACCTTGTTGTCGTCGTTGCCGATCGAGGTTTTCGGAGAATCGCTTCCCAAAGTGGCCTGGTTGGCGGCCGCCGATAAAATGCCGGTCTTTTGCGGTTGCAAGGTTCCGGCAGGTTCCCGGTCGGCCTGCCACGATTTCAGGCGTTCCTCCACCACATCGATCAGTTCGGGACATTTGTGACAAAGCTCCGTGGCCGTTAATTCCTGTCCCCGTTGCCGCGCTTCCTGCCACTGATCGTGGATCTCTTTTAAACGGGTTTCGGAATTCATTGGCGAGGACTCCCCAGAAAATTTCCAATTGCAGCTGGCACCCTTGCCAGTATATGGAAGAAAGGTGAGCGGCCAAAAGTCCAAAAAAGCGCAAAAAAACAGAGGCCTCACCGCGAAGTGCGGTAGAGAGCCTCTGCTCGGTGGAGGATGCCGCTCCGTTACAGAGCCAGGAACCGGTGGTCACCGAAATTACCGCCGGTAGGATAAGATGAAGTCTTGTTGATTACGTGGGGTTCCGGTGTCGGCGGATTCGCGGCCTGCCACAACATGTAGGCCAGCCGCTCCCGGAGGGTGTTCTCGCGCCGAAATTGGGTTCGCAAGTAATCGCGATATGCCCCGTAGATCATGAAAATACCGGCGACAGCGGCGGCGCCCAGGCTGCTGAAAGCTAAAGGCATGCGGGGTACCCTTTGCCGGGGAACAAATACCTCAAGAAACAGTGTTAGCCGTTCATCCTCCGTTGACCGCGTCCACCCAAAAAAACAATAGTCTACAAACAGAACCCGGTCAAACATTCATCAAAAAAGTTTCATGTTTTATTTTGACAAGACAGCGAGGCCGGACCATTCATGCTGGAAACACAAGGTTTATTGTTGTCGTCCTGGTTGCCCGAAAAAAGGGCCGAACGCCGGCGCTGGTTTGCCCGAAAGGAACACCACGATCGCAAACACGTCCGCGATCTGGCTACCGAGTCCTATCTCGGCTTTGCCCGGCGCCGATGGATGATTGCTTCTGGCTGGCTCCCATGGCCGGGCTGGCCGGTGATTGAGGTATTTGAAACCGACGACGTGTCTTTACTCCTCACCAGCTTCTGCCGCAGTTGGTCTCGAACTTGGGAGGTGGTGGATGCCGAGAATAAATTGATTGGTTGCATCCGGCCGCAACTGGCGCATTTCCCCCACGTTTACGGGGAGACCAATGCAAGCCGCGGCCTGCACTTAGAAGATGCCAACCGCCGGGCGGTCGCCTGGTTGCCGATTCCCCGCGCGGATGAGAAGGGCGAAATCCATGGTCCCACCGGTCAAGAATTGGGTTTCTGGGCTCATACGGAACAAGGGACTGAACTGCGATTTGCTGGGTCAATTCAGGGGGATCCCTTTGCCAAAATGCTGATCCTTGCCGCCTGCCTCAACTCCAAGTTCTGATCGCATCACTAGCCGGCTAACATATTTACTTTTCCAGCGCTTCACCCCGAAGTCCCGCCAATCCCTCGCTCCCGAGCGTGATAATCCTGTCGGCCAGCCGAATTTCATATAAATCGTCCAGAGGTTGATAGCTGAGGATGTGCACAATGGCGCCGGGCGTCAATCCCAGAACCTGCCAGCGGCGCAGGCGATCAGGATTATCATCTTGGGCTTCGCGGATCAATACGGTCATGCCGGCTGGAAACTGATTCAACCGTTGCAAAACCCGCGGAGTCATTTTGCCTTCACTCGTGGGAATCGGATGGCCGTGCGGGTCCTCGAGCGGTTCTCCTAAATGGGCAGCTATGGCTTGTTCAATCCTTGGCGAGATTGCATGCTCCAGGGCCTCGGCCTCCGCATCGACTTCACTCCAGTCAATCCCCAGAACCCGGTGCAGAAATAGTTCAACTAGCCGGTGCCGGCGTATTACGCGCCGAGCTTCGGCAATTCCCTGCTTGGTCAATTGCGCTCCTTTCCCCGATTCATAGCTGATCCAACCCGCTTCCGCCAATCGTTTCAGCATCCCGGTCACCGAAGGAGCACGGACCTGCAGCTTGGCGGCAATTTCGACCGTCGACACCATTCCCCCATCGCCGCCGAGGCTGTGGATCGCTTTCAAATAATCCTGAACTGCGTAGGTCGGGGTGTTTGCCATTTTTCGTTTTTCTGCATTACGTTTTATTGATTCCAGGCATAAATCACCCATAACGCCAACCCGAAAGCCACTCGCAAACCGGTTTGGGCCGAAACCCACCAAAACGTCGTATTGATTAGTTTACTGGCTTCAATCAATGCTTTCTGTACTTCCACAGATACCATTTTGCGCGGATTGATATAACCCAGTGTGACAAAATGGACCACCGGCGCCGTCCACGAACGAAGCCAATATTCTGCCTGGTCAAAGTATTTCTCCATCGACTCCCGGTCCACAGGGCTCACCCTGATCGCTGAGAGGCAGTCGACGGCCAGCATCGCGATTCCAAGGATGCCCACGCTTGTACCGGCAAGCCAATTCTTGGTAAGCTCTCCAAATGTTAACTCTGCTTGAGGCCATACCAACCGGCACGCCAGCATATGAACGGCACTAAGGCTAAAAGCCAGCATCGCGGGCAACACCGAAGCCCAGGTCAAAAAAATCATACTATGTTGCTTGACCAGGTTAAATAATCGGGGCCAGCGACTCGGTACCGCCCGGACAATGCTGATAATGGTACGATACTGACTAACGCGCAGGACCGTACTGATCAAAAAAAGGACTGCCAGATAAAAATCGAACAAATGAATGAGATTCAGCGATGTCATGCGTGCTAACTTTTTCTTGACCCGGTCTTGTTTTGTCACTACCTTGCTACCATATCGATTTTTTCTCTTTTTCAACGACAGGACGCGGCTCCCATGTTTCGATGCAGCTTCGCGTGGCTCGTTCTCACTCTTCTCGGCCTTTTCGTCTTCGAAGGTTGCAAATCTTCATCAGGAACTCCTGCCAAGCACCGCATCGCGGTCATCCCCAAGGGGACGTCCCACGATTTCTGGAGGTTCATTCATGCCGGCGCCATGAAGGCTGCCCGCGAACGTGGCAACACGCAAATCCTTTGGGATGGGCCTGCCAAGGAGGATCTGCGGCATGAACAACAACAAATAGTGGAACGTTTCACGAGCGAGGGAATCGACGCCATCGTTCTTGCTCCGAGCGATCGCCGCACCTTGGCAACCCCGGTTCAGGCGGCCATTCAAAAAGGAATTCCCGTGGTGGTCATCGATTCGGGTCTTGAGTTGACCGAGCGGATCGAAATAAGTGAAAAATACCTGGGTTATGTGGCGACCGACAATCGCCAGGGAGGTGTGGAAGCGGCGCGGCGGATGATCGAATTATTGAAAGGGAAGGAACGAGCCAAAGTGTTCATGATTCGCTACCAGGCCGGGTCCGAAAGCACCGAACAGCGCGAAGCCGGCTTTCGCGATACGATCAAGGCCGCAGCTAACATCGCCTTTGCCGAGACTGCCGATGAAGCCGGCGCTACTGTGGATTCCGCCCAGAGAGTTGCCGAACGCCTCCTTTCCGACCATCGTGATATCGACGGGATTTTTGTACCGAATGAATCCTCGACAACCGGGTTCCTCCGCGCGCTCGAAGTCTTCAATCGAGCCGGTGCCGTGCAACTGGTTGGATTTGACGCCAATCGCGACTTATTGAGCGCCCTTCGTGCCGGGAAGCTACACGGCTTGGTTTTACAGGACCCATTTGACATGGGATATCAATCAGTCATGCGCTGTCTCGACTTCTTGGAAGGAAAGGGGCCGCCCAAGCACCGCACCCTGAATACCAACTTGAAAGTGGTTACCAGGGAAAATATGGAGGATCCGGAAATCAAGCAATTGTATGACCGGGACCTCTCATCTCTTCTCGATGAATGAGAAACGCATGACAATGCCTCCTGGATCTGAAGCGCTATCCCGTTTGCAGATGGCAGGCATTCGCAAGCGTTTCGGGTCCACTCATGCATTGCGAAGCGTCAGCTTGGAAGTCGCTCGGGGAGAAGTCCACGCCCTGATCGGCGAAAACGGCGCCGGTAAATCGACTCTCATGAAAATTCTCAGCGGCGCAGAAAAGGCGGACGCCGGCATTATGAAGCTGGATTCTCAATCATACCAACCGCGCGGACCACAGGATGCCAGGCTCCGTGGCGTGGCCATGATCTATCAGGAACTGGCATTGGCTCCGCATCTCAACGTGGAAGCCAACGTGATGTTGGGACTGGAAGAAAGCCGCTGGGGTTTCATCCGCGGTGGTGCTCATCGTCATCGAGTTCGCGAAGCTCTGGCATTGTTGCAACACCCCGAAATTCATCCCGAGGCTCCCGTAATGCGGCTGAGTCCCGCGGCCTGCCAACTCATCGAAGTTGCTCGGGCCCTGGTCGTCGATGCACGAGTAATCGTGTTCGACGAACCGACCAGCTCCCTGACTCGCGCCGATACGAACCATTTATTTTCATTAATCCATCGGTTGAAAACGCGCGGCGTCAGCATCATCTACATCAGCCATTTCCTCGAAGAAGTCCAACGGATCGCCGACCGCTATACCATTCTGCGCGACGGCCAGACAGTCGGCAGCGGCTCGGCAGCCGCCGCCACGTTGGAAGGCATCATCGAAAAAATAGTTGGCAGGAGCATCCACGATCTTTACCCAAGAGTTCCCCACCACCTGGGTGCTCCGGTTCTCCAGGTGCAGATGCTTGGCGGGAAGATTCTCCCCAGCCGGGCCGATTTGACACTCCATCAGGGAGAAATTCTTGGTATCTTCGGCCTGGTAGGTGCCGGACGTACGGAAACCCTCCGGGCTTTGTACGGTCTGGATCCTCTGCTTGCCGGCGAAATCCAGGTGCTCGGCCGGTTTGACACCCGGTCCACCCCGCGCCGCAGAATCGCCCGCGGCTTCGGTTTTCTGAGCGAAGATCGTAAAAAGGAAGGCTTGGCCCTTTCCCAATCCATTGCGGACAATCTGACGTACAGCCGGCTCGGGACTTATCTCCATGCCGGTTGGTTGAGTTTGGCTCGGCGCAAAACGGCTGTCGTATCCTGGCTGGAGCGCCTCGGCATTCAGTGCCGCGAACCTGATCAGAGGGTCGTCGAACTAAGTGGCGGAAACCAGCAAAAAGTGGTCCTGGCACGTCTCCTCCATCAACAAGCCGATATTTTACTTTTGGACGAACCAACTCGCGGTATTGATGTCGGTAGCAAAGCCGAAATCTATCGTTTGATCGGCGAACTTGCTGCGCAAGGCAAAGCCATTATCTTTGTCAGCAGCTATTTGCCGGAACTGTTGGGAATCTGCGATAGCCTCGCGGTCATGGCCCGAGGCCGGCTGAATCCGAGCAGGCCGGTGGCAGAATGGACGGCGGAACAAATCATGGCCGCCGCCACGGGAGGGGGCGTTTCGTGAACCCGATCGAAATCGGTTCTACTTCGCCTGAACCATCCCTTTCGGGCAGTTCGGCCAAATGGCGCGGAATTGATTTTTGGTCCGCTTTCGGCCCATACCTGGGATTATCGGTGGTACTCCTTCTCTTTTGCTACTTCACCTGGCAGCGCGGCGACCTTAACCGTTTTCTCAGTGTCAGCAACTTCAAATTAATCACAGTGCACACGACTATCACCGCGACCGTCGCTTTGGGTATGACGATGATCATGATTAGCGGAGGTATCGACCTGTCGGTCGGTTATGTCGTCTCCCTGGTTACAGTCACCATGATGCTCACCTATCGGCTTGCGTTCGAACAACCCTGGCGGCAACTTTTTCATCATCACTTTGAATTCGATATTCCGTATTCGGATTTCCTGGCACAATCCCCAAGCGTTTGGGCCATTGTGGCGGGGTTGCTGACGGGAGGGTTTACCGGCCTGGCCAACGGAATGCTTATCACCAGGCTCAAGGTGGTTCCCTTCGTCGTCACGCTCGGCATGATGGGAGTAGCTCGGGGACTGGCCCGCTATCTCACCAAAGGTACCCCCATTGTTTTTCCCGAATCGGCTCAACCTCCGCGCTGGGTGCCTGCTTTGGGAGCAATTGAACCCGACCCTCCCTGGCTCGGAGTCGGTCCCTCCGTTTGGAGCGTGCTGCTCCTGGCGGTAGTGGTAGCGGCAATTCTTCGCTTCACGGTTCTCGGTCGCTATTGTTTCGCGCTCGGCTCCAACGAAGCGACGGCTCGGCTTTGTGGGATCAATGTCGAACGCACCAAAGTGATTTTGTACACTCTGGCCGGCCTTCTGACCGCTTGGGCGGGAATCCTGCAATTCGCCCGCTCCCGGGCAGGTTTGCACGATGTTCAAGCGGGGTTGGAATTGGATGTCATTGCTGCCGTGGTTATCGGGGGAGGCAGCCTGACTGGTGGCGAAGGCACCGTCACGGGAACTTTGGTTGGAGCTTTGATGATCACCGTTCTGAGCAACGGTTGTAGCAAACTCGACCTCCCCATGGAATTCCGCTTCGTTATCATCGGCATGATTATCATCGGGGTCTCCGCCGTCAATACCTGGCGCCAGCGCCGCTTGACTTAATCCCTTGAGCGGCCATTCGCGGTATCCGGGTGATGGCCGACCTTACTTCAGCAGCAAGTCATCTTCCGCCACCGGTACCGCAAGCCCTTTTTCCGGAACCGGCAACTTCAGCGTCCAAAGAACTCCTTGAGCCACCAGGCGACGATATTCCGGAAGGCCCCAATTCTCATGAAAATGCAATCCGCTAAATCCAAACGACCGCCCGCCGTCCGGACGTTCCCAGCACCAGGCCACCGTCTGAGGGCGGTCGTCAATGGTAACTTGCAGTACCGGTGTGATCGATCCTTTCGGTTGAATGAACTTTAACTCGTAATAGAATTCATCCTTTACTTTGAAATGACTGATGCCGTTGGCAATGGGATGCTTGTGATCTGCCACTTGAGCCACTGCTTCCAGCACTTTGTATTTTCGATCCGCTCCGCCGTGG
>Ga0306920_100001572_pt1 | contig 28435 bp, 26 predicted proteins | sample flu12Cox44000170_FD_204666 | JGI IMG/M metagenome (GOLD analysis project Ga0306920, IMG submission 204666) | Lab enrichment of tropical soil microbial communities from Luquillo Experimental Forest, Puerto Rico - flux4day.12C.oxic.44.000.170 (v2)... | ecosystem: Environmental > Terrestrial >... | reverse complement strand
TGCGGCCCTTCGATCACTTCGATCCCGTCCGGTGTCTTTGTCATAGGTCTGTCCTATGTCTAAGCCACCCTGTCCGGTTCGGGAAGGGGCTACATCACGAGGATCCTATCAGTGCGATGTGTTCATCAGGGGTTCTGCAAGGTAAGCTATAAGGGTCCTACTTCTTGGGAGTGATGCGAGTGCGCCGGCGTCGATTTTGGACTGCAGTCGCTTTCGCTGCGTTTATGAGCGTGATCGGAGTTGCGCCGATCCCGGCTTCGGCTCGCGCGGCGAGCAATCGGACAGACCAAGTCACGGTTTCGCAGTCCGCTCTGAACTCACTGATCGGCGAGCCGAACCGCCATTTCCATCGAGCGGCCGACTTTTATGCCAGCGGCGACACCGAGGATGCGGCATCGGAGATCCGGGCCGGGGCTGCCCTGGTTCGTATGGAAGCCGGACGTGGGAGCGTCCAGGACTCGGCCAAGCTGCAGGCAGCAGCGACCGATCTCGACAGCCTCGCCGGGAATGTCGTAAACGGTAACGTGGCGTCGCGGCGCGATCTCGAGCTGGCGTTTGCCCGCGCCGATCTAGCCTTGGCGGCCCATTATCGATCGATGGCCGACAAAGCTCTGGCCGAAAAGGATCGCGCCGGCGCTGCGAGATGGCTCAAGGCTGCCGGGGATTCTGTGGACCAGGCCGCGGTCTGGACCGGACACAGCCCGTCGGGTGCGCAGGCCGAGGCGTGGGACCAAATGCATGCGCTTCAGGCGAAGATTCGTACCAGCGCCGGCTGGAGTTACGAAGAGGCGAAGAAGGGTGTTGGTTATCTGGGTGCGCAAATACAATATCTCGGCCAACAGATGCAAAACCTCGGAGCCTCGGACGCTAAGAACGGCGTGAAATGAGCGAATGCGCGCCTACATTCGACGAGAAGCGCCCACTGCTGCGGTGACCAAAGAACTCCAGCAGTGACCTGCGAGCTCTTGCGACGCTGTGTTGCTCAAGAAATGCACAAATGCGTGAACGACTTCCAGGGCCGCTGGTGGGTGGAACTTCCTTGTTTACCGGGTGTCATACTTCCAACGGATTTATCTTGGAAGAGGATTGAACACTAAAAATCTTGGAGACGCGCATAGTTCACGAATGAAGGAGGATGGAGGCAATGAGTGGGTACACCATTATCGACGCCGACACTCACGTGACCGAGACGCCAGACGTGTGGACCAGCCGCGCGCCCGCCAGTTTGCGTGAGCGCGTACCGCGGATCGAGACCAGCGGCAAAGGCACTCAGCGTTGGGTGCTTGGCAACAATCAGGGCATCCTCGCGAATCCCGGCATGACCGCCACCGCCGGCCGGGGTAGTTTCAAGAATCCGCCCAAGAGCTACGAGGAGATGCATCCCGGTGCCTATGATCCGAAGGCGCGCCTCAAGTACATGGATGAGATGGGCATCTGGGCGATGGTGATGTATCCGAACGTCGGCGGCTTCGGCGCGCAGCAATTCCTGAAGCTCAATGATCGCGAGCTGATGCTAACCTGCGTCAAGATTTACAACGATTGGCAGACGGAATGGGCGTCCACTGATCCGCGCCGACTGCTGCCAATCACATCGATCCCCTTCTGGGACGTTAAGGCGGCTGCCGAAGAGGTGCGCCGATGCGCCGCGATGGGACATCGAGGAATCCTCTTCACGGGAGAGCCGCAATATTTCGGTCAACCGCTATTGGGTGATCCTCACTGGAATCCGTTGTGGGAGGTTGCGTGCGAACTCGATTTGCCGATCAGCTTCCATGTGGGATCCGGCGACATGACCGAGGGCTTGCTCAAGAACCGCGTATCGTCATACGGACTGGCCCCCGCCTTTACCGCGCTCGCCATCGATATCCTCCTGCAAAACGGCCGCCAGGTAAGTGACTTGATCATGTCAGGGGTGCTGAATCGATATCCGACAATCAGATTTGTCTCGGTCGAGAGCGGTATCGGATGGATCCCGTTCGTGCTCGAGGCAATGGATTACCAGTTTCAGGGAAACAGCGTGCGCGAGGAGCGTCCCGAATTCGACTTGCTGCCATCGGAATATTTCGCGCGCAACGTTTATGCCTGCTATTGGTTCGAACAGATCGCGCCGCGCCGCTTAATCGACAAAGTCGGGCCGGATAACGTCATGTTCGAGACCGATTTTCCACATCCGACATCTCTTTACGGCGACGAAGTGCATACGCGCATCAAGAGCGGCCTTGCAGATTGCGAGGAGTCGGTGCGGCGCAAGATCCTGTGGGACAACGCACAGAAGCTTTACAAGGTTCCCGGTCCTTCAGCGGCAGACGAGACGAAGCGCGCAGCGTTGTTCGGAGCATGATGGAGGACCCTATGCCACATAACTGCTTTTAGCCCTGAGAACAGTAAGGACTAACCCGTTTGTAAAAATCGTTGTGGCGATACGCGGATCAAAATGACCTCCGAGCAAGAGGCTCGGAACCGCTGACGCAGATGTACGAATTATTCCGTCAGCGGTTCCCAACGTTGAGCCTCAAGCCTGAAATGTTATCCGAGGTCGCGCGCACATTTATGACCAGGACGTTGGGCCGATAAAATCTAAGCAGACTGAGAGCGCTGGCCTGCTCACGGGGCGAGGCCAGTTGCACCCCACGTTATTGACACCGCTGTCAGTTGATGCAGAAAACTCAGTTCTTCGGCAGTCCCGAGCGATGCGTCGAGAACTTGCGTAAGGTCGCGAGCGAGATGGAGGCGTCCGAGTGCGGTGGCGTATTCAAGTACGCGATCAGGGTTGTCAATCTGCTTCCCAACCGCCGACGAAGGGAATGAGGGCATCAACTCGTGATCGATCGGCTTGTGACGGGGATTTCCGCCTGGATCGTCGCAGTGATTGCGGCGACCGGGTATAGCGGCATCGTGCTGCTGATGGCGATCGAGAGCGCATGTGTCCCATTGCCCTCAGAAGTTGTCATGCCGTTTTCCGGTTATCTGGTGGCCAACGGACGATTCGGCCTTAACCTGGTTGCTATCGCGGGCGCGTTCGGATGCCTGCTCGGTTCGGCGGTGGGATATTACCTGGGCGCAACCGGCGGGCGCTGGGTGCTGGAGCGTTACGGCCGCTTCGTTTTGATCGCGCCCCACGAACTGGAAACGGCTGAGCGGTTTTTCGAACAGTGGGGCGCGCCGGCGGTCTTCTTCAGCCGTTTGCTTCCGGTGGTGCGGACCTTTATCGCCTTTCCAGCGGGCGTGGCACGGATGAGGCTGTTACCCTTTGCGTTTTACACGCTGGCCGGTTCTTATCTTTGGTGCCTCGGGCTGGCGTACGTCGGGATGCAGTTGGGGGTGCATTGGACCCTGCTCGGCCCCTATTTCCATCGCTTCGACGGACTGGTCGCCTCCGCGACATTCGCCGCCGGCCTGTGGCTGATTTACAATCGACTGAGTAGCCGAAACGCGGCCGATCCTGTTTCCCGCAAGCGAGAGTAATGGCTGAATTCAATCACAACGAGCCGGCTGCGCTAGAGACAGTGTTTCAAACTATCGATCCGGTTCGGATCCGGATGGCTTATGATCTGTTACAGCAAGGCGGCATCGAGGCATTTATCTTCGACGGCGAGTCCTCACGCATGCTGGGCAGCACCTCAGCGATCGAAGCCCGGCTGATGGTGCATGCGAACTGCATCGAGGAAGCGCGTTCACGGCTGAGAGAACTCGGCTTTACTGAGTGAGCAGCTCGAAAATAACCAGGCAGAAGCTCGTTCTTGCTATTTTTCGTGGAGGCAGCGCACTAACTTGGACGCGATCTTATGCGCGTTGGTTTGAGGAGGCGCCGATGGAACGCAGCACCGATCGGATTCTCACCACCCACACCGGGAGCTTGCCGCGGCCTGACGATCTTTTGGCGATGCTGCAGCGCAAAGAGTCCGGCGAAGCTTTTGATCCCGTCGCCCTGGCTCTCCGCGTGAGATCGGCCGTGGCGGAAATTGTGCGTAAGCAGACGGAGGCGGGCCTCGATGTCGTCAACGATGGCGAAATGGGCAAACCGTCTTATTCGACCTATGTGAAGGATCGGTTGAGCGGGTTCGAGCGCATTGAAAAGAGTGTGCCCCTGCGTGCCACCGACCTGGCGGAATTTCGCAATTTCGCACGGCGGGGCGCCAGCGAGACGGGTGTCGCGGTTCTGAAACGCCCGGCGTGCGGCGGGCCGATCTCATATAGCGATAGAAACGCGATTCAGGTCGATTTGCAAAACTTGCAGGCCGCGGTGGCCGCGGCTCATCCGGTCGAGGCATTCATGACCGCGGCCTCCCCGGGCGTCATCACTTTCTTTCTGACCAACAGGTACTATCCAACGCATGAAGCCTATTTGCGAGCGCTGGCCGAGGCGATGCGGACCGAGTACGAGGCGATCTGCGCCGCAGATTTGATCTTGCAGGTTGATTGCCCGGACCTCGCGATGAGCCGGCACGTGCAGTTCAAGGACCTCAGCCTGGCGGAGTTCCGCAAAACCATCGAGCTGCATATCGACGTGCTGAATCACGCGCTGGCGAATATACCGCCCGATCGTGTCCGACTGCATTTGTGCTGGGGTAATTACGAAGGCCCCCATCACCATGACGTGCCCCTGCGTGACATTCTCGATATTGTGGTGAAGGCGCGAGTTGGTGCGATTTCCTATGAAGCATCGAATCCACGCCATGAGCACGAATGGGCCGTCTTTAAAGACGTTAAGTTGCCTGATGGCATGGTCTTGATTCCCGGCGTGATCGATTCGGTGACGAACTTTATTGAGCACCCGGAACTTGTCGCCCAGCGAATCTGCAATGTGGCGCGGCAGGTGGGCCGCGAAAATGTAATCGCTGGTGCCGATTGCGGATTCGCAACGATTGCGGGCTCTTCGCGCGTGGATAGCGAAATTGCCTGGGCCAAATTCAAAGCGATGGCGGACGGCGCCCAACTCGCATCGCGGGAATTGTGGCGGTCCTAACCCCCGATGGCGCGCGCCCATCAGAAACAAGTCAGCAAAAACGGCAGCCAATTAGTCGCCGATAACCGTAAAGCGCGTCACGATTTTTTTATCGAGGAATCGCTGGAGGCCGGACTTGCTTTGCTCGGCACCGAGGTCAAGTCGTTGCGTGACCATCACGTCAACCTGCGGGACAGCTATGCACGGATAAAGGACGGCGAGGCCTTTCTGCACGGCGTCCATATTGGCGCCTATGCACCTGCCGGCCAGTTCAGCCATAAGGAGATGCGGCCGCGCAAGCTGCTGATGCATCGGCGCGAGATCAATCGCCTGTGGGGCCGGGTTCGTGAGCGGGGCTATTCCCTGGTGCCGTTGAAGATTTACTTCAAGGACGGCCGCGCCAAGGTTGAGATCGCGCTGGCCAAAGGCAAGAAACTCTACGACAAACGCGAGGCGATCGCACGCAAGGCCAACCGCCGCGAAATCGAACGGACCTTCAAAGGTCACAATCGTTAAGGCGCGAGTTGATAGACGATCTCACTTCGCCTTGTGTTCGCCCGTGAGAAGTCCTAACGGTCTCGCGTGATGAAACAGTGTCTGCTAGCGCTCACTGGATTACGCCGCGCCTCCCTCCGGCGCGGGAATTGTGACACGCGCCTTGGAGCCTCAACTTATGAGCCTATCAGCAGCGTGTGGCAGGGCACTGACGGCGAATTGCTGGAAGCGATGTTCGGCTTCTATGCGCGTATTGACCCCGAGCCGATCCTGGATTCGACGTACAACGCCGGGCGTTTCTGGAAGGGCTCGCGACGGCGCGTCATTTCTATGGATATCGATCCGCGCTACAAGCCGACGATTGTCGGCGACAATCGCAAGATGGCAGGCGTGCCATCGGCGCATTTCGGCACCGTCGTGTATGATCCGCCGCACGTTGGACCACAAGGCCGGGACAAGAGCAGGAAGAAATTCGACGTGGACTTCGGGGCCACGGTGGAGTGCGGAAAAGAGCAGAATTGGAACCTGAGTTACCTGTACCCTCCGTTTTTGCGGCAAGCCAAGCGGGTGCTGAAACCGGACGGACTGCTGCTCGCCAAGATCACTGATATGGTTAACAACCATCGCTCGAAGTGGGCTCACTGTGACTTCATGCGAATGGCAGAAGAGGCCGGCTTTGCCGTATGCGACTTGATCATCAAAATCCGCGACGGCCCGATGCTCTCTGACAAATGGAAGGAAGCTCACCACGCGCGCAAGCGCCACTGCTTCTGGATCGTCTGCCGCAACAGCGTCAGCTGCGAGCGCTAGTCTTGGGCGCTTGCGATTGACCAACTCGTTGTGGTGCAATCGCGGCTTGTTCGAAGGAGATTGCCATGGCAGACAACTATCGCAGCAGGCTTATCACTGAAGGTGTGCAACGCTCGCCTAACCGTTCGATGTTGCGGGCGGTAGGCTTCAAGGACGAAGATTTCAGGAAACCCATAGTCGGCATTGCCAATGCCTACAGTACGATTACGCCTTGTAATCTCGGGTTGAACCTGCTCGCTCAGCGCTCGGAGCGTGCGGTCGCGGCGGCGGGAGCGATGCCCCAGGTGTTCGGCACGATTACCGTCAGCGACGGCATCTCGATGGGCACCGAGGGGATGAAATATTCTCTGGTTTCGCGCGAGGTTATCGCGGATTCGATCGAGACCGCATGCAACGCCCAAGCGATGGACGGCGTGGTGACGATTGGCGGCTGCGACAAGAACATGCCAGGTGCGCTGATGGCATTGGCCCGCATGAACGTCCCATCGATCTTCGTTTACGGCGGCACGATCAAGCCGGGCCAGTACAAGGGCCGCGACCTTACGATTGTTAGCGCCTTCGAAGCGGTCGGACAGTACAGCGCGCACAAGATCGACGAGCAAGAACTGATGGAAGTCGAGCGCCGCGCCTGTCCAGGCGCTGGCTCGTGCGGTGGAATGTATACGGCCAACACGATGTCGTCAGCGATCGAGGCAATGGGGATGAGCCTGCCTTACTCGTCGACGATGGCGGCGGAAGACGAGGAGAAAGCGCGCAGCGCCGCCGAATCGGGCGAAGCGGTGGTGGCTGCAATCCACAATCAGCTGCTGCCGCGCACGATCATGACTCGTCAGGCCTTCGAAAATGCGATCGCGGTGGTTATGGCGGTTGGTGGCTCGACCAATGCAGTCCTGCATCTGCTCGCGATGGCGCACGCGGCGGAAGTTCCGTTGACAATTGATGATTTCGAGACCATTAGACAGCGCGTCCCGGTGCTGTGCGATCTCAAGCCGTCGGGACCTTATGTCGCCACCGATCTTCATCGCGCCGGCGGCATTCCGCAAGTGATGAAGATGCTGCTGAACCACGGGCTGCTGCACGGTGGCGCGATTACCATCACCGGCAAAACGGTCGCCGAAAATTTGGTTGAAGTACCGGACGCACCCCCGACGAATCAGGACGTAATCCATCAATGGGACAAGCCGGTGTATCCGCAAGGCCATTTGGCAATACTCAAGGGTAATCTCGCGCCGGAAGGCTGCGTCGCCAAGATTACCGGAATCGCTCACCATCAAATCACCGGCCCCGCGCGTGTTTTCGAGCGTGAGGAAGACAGCTTGGCGGCAATTCTGGCGGGGAAAATCAACAAGGGCGACGTGCTCGTCATTCGTTATGAGGGTCCCAAAGGTGGCCCCGGAATGCGTGAGATGCTGTCGCCGACGTCGGCGATAATCGGTGCAGGTTTGGGCGATTCGGTTGGATTGATCACTGATGGGCGCTTCTCAGGAGGCACCTACGGCCTGGTGGTCGGCCACGTCGCCCCTGAGGCTCAGGTCGGCGGGCTTATTGCCCTAATCCACGAGGGCGATTCGATCACTATCGACGCGGACCGGAAGGTGCTGCAACTGAATGTCACGGACGAGGAAATCACACGGCGGCGTGCTGCTTGGACCCCGCCGCCGGCGCGCTATAGGCGGGGCGTCCTGGCAAAATATGCAGGCCAAGTGTCGAGTAGCAGCGTCGGTGCGGTTACTGACTAACCACGCGAAAGTCGGAAGCGCACCGGGTCGAGCACATGGCTCACTAGACCGCGGCCATTCGTCCCCGCAGGAAGCGGCGCCATGCCAATCGGTATCCAGTTCAATGGAGTTGTCTCGGTGCTCGTAGCAGGCGCTGCTGCCGCCGCACCAGCAGGTAGGCGACGCGCAGCAGCGACTGAGCATCTTCGGGTAATCCCAAGTATTCACTGGCGCTAGTCGGACGCAGTGTAAGCCCTTGGGTTGACTGCGTCAGGACTAGAATCTCGGCACATCCCCGGCAGATACTCACATCCTGAACCCCCGGGTCCCGCCGGCCGGCAATCTTACCCCCATCCGACAACTGCGTTCCGCAGGTCGGGCAATTGGTTCCCCCCACGCTAAACCTCCCAGTTGCTCGCACCTGGATACCGGATTATCCGGCATCACTCTGTCGAGGTCATCCGTGACTTTGGCCAATTTTGAAGAAATTCAAGGAACAGGGGCCGGCCTCCCCACCGGCTCGACGAGGAGCCACCGCCGCTGAGCATGGGCCGCCGGAATCCCCGGATACATTTCTTCGCCGGAATCAAACTCCACAAGTATCGGCTCAGTGTGACCACGAGGCAAGTGTAAAACTAAGCGGCGTGCTCGCGATGTTTGTGTGCGATGCCGGCCTGCCTCCTCGTTCAGAACCGCAGCTACCGGAGCAAGCGGGCCAAAGCCAGGCACAGCCGCAGCAGATGCGATGAGTAGAGTCAAAGAGGAAACAAGGCTGCGAGCTGCGCATAGGGTTGATATAAGGTTACAAAGGAGCGGGATTTCAATTCTGGCGGTGTGTGGCCTTGCTGCGTGCATGGCACAGGTGCGAGGATTTCGTAGTGGAGATTATCAATGGTGCGTTCGGGCGAGAACTTCTTCAATTTGTATAATCACGATTTTGTTCGCGTGGCTGTAGGGATTCCGCCAGTTCGAGTCGCCGACCCCGAATTTAACGCCCAGCAGACAATCGACCTGATCCAGGCGGCCGCCCGCCGGTACGCGATGCTGGTGCTGTTCCCCGAGTTGGGCCTCTCTGCTTATAGTTGCGATGATTTGTTTCATCAGCGTGCTATGCTCGAGGCCTGCCGTGACGGTCTCGGACGAATCTTGGAGGCCTCTCGCGACCTGCCGTTGGTGGTGGTGGTTGGCTGTCCGCTCGCGTTCGACCATCTACTTTACAATTGTGCAGTAGTTATCCAGCGCGGATGGATCCTGGGCGTAGTGCCCAAGACTTACCTGCCCAACTACCGTGAGTTCTACGAAGCTCGCCAATTTAATTCCGGTGAGGCCGCGCTGCACGATGTCGTCGAGCTTTGCGGCCAGCGTGCCATCCCTTTCGGCTCCCAAATTCTTTTTGCCTGCGGTGGCCAGCCGCTGTTCACCTTCCATGTTGAGATCTGCGAGGACCTCTGGGTGCCAATACCGCCCTCAACCGATGGAGCGTTAGCCGGCGCGACGGTATTGCTGAATCTGTCCGCCTCGAACATTACCGTGAGCAAAGCTGGCTACCGCAGGCAACTGGTGTCCAGTCAATCCGCGCGTTGCCTGGCAGCTTATCTTTATTCCGCTGCTGGTGCCGGGGAATCAACTACTGACCTGGCTTGGGACGGCCATGCGCTGATTGCCGAAAACGGAAATTTGCTTGCCGAGTCGCAGCGGTTTAAGGATCCGCCCCAGCTAATCTGCTCGGAAATCGACCTCGAACGGCTTTCGCAGGAGCGCATGCGGCAAACTAGCTTCGGCCAGGCAATCCGGCGCGAGGCGGTCCGAGCAACCGGGTTTCGCTCGGTGAGTTTCGAGCTTGCGCCGCCCCACCACGAGCGGCTCCTCCTAGAACGGCGCTATGAACGTTTCCCCTATGTTCCATCCGATCCGGTCGGACGGGAAGAGCGATGCGCCGAAGTTTATGAAATCCAGGTGCAGGGACTAATGACGCGCCTTCGCGCAACCGGTCTGCGCCGTATCGTCATCGGCATCTCTGGCGGCATCGATTCGACTCAGGCTCTGCTGGTATGCGCTCAGGCAATGGACAGACTCAGCTTTCCTCGCAAGCACGTAATCGCCTACACGATGCCCGGCTTTGCCACTAGCACGCGCACGCTCGAGCAGGCGCGGCGGCTAATGAGCAGCATCGGCTGTGACCCGCATGAGCTCGATATCCGGCCAGCAGCCCACCAGATGCTCGCAGACATCGGCCATCCTTATAGCGAGGGGGGCGAAACTTTCGACACCACCTTCGAGAACGTACAGGCGGGTGAACGCACCAGTCATCTCTTCCGGCTCGCCAATTTGCATGACGCGCTGGTGGTCGGCACCGGTGACCTGAGCGAACTCGCGCTGGGATGGTGTACCTATGGTGTCGGCGACCACATGTCGCATTACGCCGTGAATGCAAGTGTGCCCAAGACTCTGATTCAGCACGTGATCCGTTGGGTCGCGGAGACCGAGCGGTTCGGCGCGGAGACCAGCACTACGTTACGCGATATCCTGGCGACTGAGATCAGCCCTGAATTGGTGCCCAGCAAGGCTGGCGCGATTCAGGCGACCGAGTCGCTGATTGGGCCGTACGAATTGCAGGATTTTAACCTCTATTACACGGTCCGCTTCGGATTTACCCCGACCAAAATCGCCTTCCTGGCTTATTGTGCCTGGCATGATCGTTCGCTCGATCCGTGGCCCGATATCCCGGTAGAGCAGCGTCACGAATACGATGTGGCGGAAATCAAAACTCATCTCCGAACTTTTCTGTTTCGGTTCTTCAAGCTGAGCCAGTTCAAAAGGAGCTGTATTCCGAATGCTCCTAAAGTCGGCTCGGGCGGCTCGCTCTCGCCTCGCGGCGACTATCGCGCTCCCAGCGACAGCGAGGCGACGGCTTGGCTCACCGAACTAGAATTGGTGCCAGACACAGATAGGGAGGTGACACCCGGCAGTTAGTTCTTGCTGCGCCCGCATTACCCTACGTGAGCGAAGGGGCCGACTAAAGGAGTCTAGTTCCAACTTAGAATGACCGCATTACGCGTATGGGCGCCGAAGCCAGCAAGGGTAATGCTCGAAATCGGTAATCAGCAGCTGCCGATGCGTCCCGATAAAGGCGGATGGTGGTCGATAGAAACTGAACTGGCAGTGCCGGGCGTCGATTACGCCTTCGTGCTGGACCAGGGCAACCCACTTCCCGACCCGCGCTCGCCGTCGCAGCCCAACGGCGTTCATGGCCGCTCAAGGATAATCGACCAAGGCTCGTTTCGTTGGAGTGACGAGTACTGGAATCCGCCCCCTCTGTCATCCGCGATCATCTACGAACTCCATATCGGAACCTTTACTCCCGCCGGAACGTTCGAAGCCGCGATCGAACGGTTACCGCACCTGACTGGTCTTGGTGTCACCCATATCGAACTGATGCCGGTAGCTGAATTCTCCGGCGATCGGGGCTGGGGCTACGACGGCGTCGATCTATATGCCCCCCATCATGCTTATGGCGGTCCCGATGGGCTGAAGCGGCTGGTCGACGCCTGCCACCAGCTGGGGCTCGCAGTGATCCTCGACGTGGTCTACAACCATTTCGGACCGTCCGGAAATTACCTGGCGCAGTTCGGCCCGTACCAGACCGAGCGTTACTGGACGCCGTGGGGCGACGCGGTCAATTTCGACGCTCAGGGCAGCGACGAGGTCAGGCAATTCTTGTGCGACAACGCGTTGACGTGGCTGCGAGACTATCACTTCGATGGGCTCAGACTCGACGCGATTCATGCGATCGTCGATAACTCTGCCGTTCACTTTTTGGAGCAGCTTGCCGCAGAAGTCGCGGCTTTGCAGGCGAGGCTCGGCCGCCATCTGACCCTGATTGCAGAGAGCAATCTCAACAATCCGCGCATCGTGCGCCCGATTGAAGCTGGCGGCTATGGGATCGATGCCCAGTGGAGCGACGATTTTCACCACGCGCTTCATGCCTGGCTGACTGGCGAGCGGTCGGGCTATTACGTGGATTTCGGCAGCCTCGCGCATCTCGCCAAGGCACTGCGTAACGCCTACGTGTATGACGGAAATTACTCGCAGTATCGGGAACGCCATCATGGGCGCCCGCCGACAGGTGTTTGCGGGCATCGCTTTCTTGGTTATTCGCAGACCCATGATCAGGTCGGGAATCGAGCCCGAGGCGAGCGCAGTTCGATGCTGATGAACACCAAGCGTCTGAAGATTGCGGCTGCTCTGGTGATGACCGCGCCCTTTGTTCCGATGCTGTTTCAGGGCGAGGAATGGGGTGCTTCGACGCCATTTTTGTACTTCTGCGGCCACCCCGAGCATGAACTCGGCCATGCCGTGAGTGAGGGGCGAAAACGCGAATTCTCCGCGTTTGGATGGAACCCCGATGAAATTCCCGATCCACAGGCGCTCGAAACCTTTACCCGCTCGAAGCTCGATTGGGGAGAACTCGCGCGGGAACCACATGCGGATTTGTTGCGGTGGCATGACGAACTGATCCGGCTGCGTAGGCAATCGCCTGAGCTAAGCGACGGCCGTCTCGACCAGGTCGTCATAAAGTTCGACGAAGAAGCCCGTTGGCTTACAATGTCGCGCGGCGCTATCGTCGTCGCCATCAATTTCGCGCAACAGGCACAGCGGGTGCCGCAGAACACCTCGCAGAGCCACAAACTGCTCCTGGCATCCCGTTCGGAAGTCCTCATCAGCGCTGATTCGCTCAGGATGCCCGCCGAATCCGTGGCTGTCGTACGTATCGGCTGATTGAAGCCCTCGACGCCGAATCACCTGATCGGAGCCGAACCTCTGAGCTTGCCGAAGCGAAACGAATCTGCGAGGTGCGCATAAAATAATCAGTATCCTCCCGGTCAGCCAATCAACTACGCGCCGTTTGCGCTCGACGCACAGACCGCAGTAAGGTTCCCCAACAATCTCGCTGTTCGTCAGCGGAGGTAGGAATCATGAGCGTTGAAGAAAACAAAAAGGTCGTGGCTAAATTTTTCGAAGATCTAAGCGCAGGCAATGGCGCCGGGGTTCTGGGTGCGTTGGCGGATTCCGCGACGTGGTGGGTGGCGGGCAATTTCCCGTTGTCGGGCACCAAGACCAAAGCCCAATTTGTTGAGCTGGTCGGCTCCGTCGGCAAGAACATCGAAGGCGGCCTGCGCGTGACCCCGACCGGGGTGACCGCGGAAGGCGACCGCGTTGCAGTCGAGGCCGAGTCGTACGCGAGAATGAAAAACGGCAAGACCTACCAGAATAAGTATCACTTCCTGCTGGTAGTACGCGACGGCAAGATTCAACAGGTGAAGGAATACCTCGACACCATGCACGCCAACGACGTGCTGTGCAGCTGAAGATAGCGGGCCTTCAAGCGCGACGGCTGCTGCACGGCCAGCGGCCAGCACGTGTAGCGTCTCCATTGTTGTCAGGGGAAGACGCAGGATCGGCGTCGCATGCAGTAGAACTCGAGATCATCTGCTTGCGCCTGGGCTTGTATTGAGGTAGCGCAACGATGGGATCGTTGACAGATAAATATTGCATCGTCGGAGTGGGCGAGACGCCCCATATGCGGCCGTCCAATCGCACCACTCTTTCAATGGCATGTGAGTCAGTAAGCAAGGCGCTCGCCGATGCAGGCTTGAGGCCGCCCGACATCGACGGAATGACGAGCTATCAGGCGGGGGACTCGACTACCTCTGCCGCGGTCGCGACCTCGCTGGGCATGCGCCTCAACTATTCGCTCGATATCCTAGGTGGTGGTTCCAGTACGGAGGCGCTCGTTGCCCACGCCATTGGTCTGCTCGAAGCCGGTTACGTCAAAACCATCGTTTGCTTCCGCTCGATGAACGGCCGCTCGGGCCGCCGGATGGGCGGCCAGGTGCCCGGCGGCCCCATTCCGGTCGCGACCGCTGAGGGTGACAACCAATTCAACATGAGTTGGGGCTGGACCACGCCCGCGCAGCGTTTCGGCATGAGCGCGATGCGTTATCTCCATGATACGGGATGTACCACCGACGCCTTTGGCGAAATTGCGATTGCCCACCGGCTCCATGCCAGCCTCAACCCTAAGGCTATCCATCGCACGCCGATTACAATGGAAGATCATCATCGCTCGCGGTGGGTCGTGAAACCGTTCCGGCTGCTGGACTGTTGCCAGGAAACTGACGTTTCCGCCGCAATCGTAGTAACCTCGCGTGAGCGCGCCTACGACCTCCGTCACCCTCCGGTTTTTATACTGGGCGGCTACGCGCGCACGATGACCGATAACCCACAATGGAATTACTCGCGCCGGGAAATCCATTACGTCGCGGGAAACTATGGCTGGAAACGGGCGTTCGGGATGGCCGGAATCAGCCACAGCGATGTCGATTTCGTTTCTTGCTATGACGCGTTCACGTTCACTACCCTGATTCAGCTCGAAGCGAACGGCTTCTGTGGCCGCGGCGAAGCGGGTGACTTTGTCAAAGGCGGACGTTTGCAAATTGACCACGAACTGCCGAGCAATCTGTCCGGCGGGCATCTTTCCGAAGGCTACACCCATGGGATTCAGATGGTGATCGAAAATGTGCGTCAACTGCGGCATCGGGCTGACGATGCATGCCCACGATGGGCGGAGGGCGTCCATAGCTACGACCGCAGAGCGGGTTGCAGGCAATTGCGCAACGCGCGCATCTGCTGCGGGATGGCGTGGGGATATGAAAACATGGCGAGCTGCCTCGTGCTACGCGGTATCTCGGCGTAAGTTCGGAGGCTAGGGTGAGCGCGATGCCTGGACCGATTGATTACAGCAAGCTACGAATTATTCCCGATTTCGACACTCGCGAATGGTGGGAGGCCACGCGCCAGCACAAATACCTGGTGCGGCGGTGCAACCAGTGCGGACATAAGTGGTTCCCGCCCACTTTCCCCGCCTGCGGAAAATGTGCGTCGATGGATATCGGCTGGTTTGAAACGGCCGGCAAAGGCGTCCTCTATAGCTACGTTGTCGTCGTGCAGCCAATCGTCGGCGCCTTCGTCGGTACGGTCCCATATGTCGTCGCGATCATCGAGCTTGACGATTGCAAGGAAGCCGATGGTACTGTGACGCGAGTCGCAGCCGTTCTGACCAACGATGAGTCGGAAGTGGCGATCGGCCTGCCTTGCGAAGTGCTCTACGAGGAAACCAACGACCCAAAAATCGTGATGCCGCGCTGGCGCATCAAGGGCTCCGCCGAACACACCTGGAGGTTCAACGAATGAAATGCCCACCTGACCGGCATCTGCGCCGAACATCCGGACGGTCTTAATCAGCGAAGGCCCGGCTCACGACGATATCAATTATGTGGTCCGAAAGTTGATGCTCGGTCCGCAGATGCCGTCTGATGCGTGATTTCAGGAGGCCGCGCTGACGATCTTCCAGACTGGAAACGGCGGGAGTTGGTGCGAGTATCAACTTGCCGCACGGGCACTTCAAATTCAGCACGTCCGCTGTCTTGAGAGATTTGGTTCTGGCCGCCAATTCCGCGAGCAACTTGGCTTCAAGTTCCGGGGTGAGGTGACGTTTCACCGGCCAACAATACAACTCAAAGCGGTAGCTGTCGAGAAAGCTCGATTTGCCGCAGCGGGCGTCTTCTAAGTGCTAGCCTGAGCTTTCCTGTTTGCGACCGTCACGGCGCCGTCAGGGCATACGGACCAAATCCGCACTTTTGGAACGAGGACGGCAACAGCTCGAAGCGTGTGTGGCCTCCAGAAGTTGTCCTTTAAAACCGGCTGATTGGACCTTTTCGGCCTTTTTCAGAGGCCGTATACTTTAGCCGCGTTCTCTCCGATCACCTTCTGACGGGTTGCCGGAGACATTGGCTCGACCAGTTCGAGCAACTCCTCCATATAATTTCCCGGATGATCCAGATGGGGAAAATCAGACGCCCAGAAAAACCTGTCGGCCCCGACGAATTCAACGATATGGCCGAAGGCCTTTTCGTCCGGGTCGCCGGAGATCCAGCACTGACGATAAAAATAATAGCTCGGCTTTTCTTTCAACCGCACGTTCTCGCCGAGCCGCGTCTGAAAAACCGCATCCATTCTATTGAGTAAATACCCAGCCCACCCCGCGCCCGATTCCAGGACAACAACTTTCACCGACGGGAAGCGTTCGAACAAGCCGTATTGAAAGAGCGCAGTAAAGGCCTGTAACGGTCCTTGGGCGCCGTGAACATTGAAGTGCCACAATGCCCACTTTTGCATATCGCGAAAGCGCTGATGCACACGTTTGGCCGGCGGCTCCCCGCTGGGATGAATCGCTACTGGCACGTTCAGCTCTTGCGCCGTCGCCCAAAAGCGATCGTAATCGGGATGCGCGTGCGATTTGTAGGTCGGCGTGAATGGCACAAAGAAGGCCCCGCGGCAGCCGGCTTCGACCGCCCTCTCGAGCTCACGGGCGGCCTCATCTGGCTCGCCGAATGAAATGTGCGCAATCGGAACAAGACGCCTGCCGGAATCCGCGCAGAAATCCACCACCCACCGGTTATATGCGCGCGCGTAAGCGGCCTGCAGTTCTAAATCCTCGACGTCTTCGGTTTCCCAGGCCAAACCCAAGGTTGGGTAGATTATCGCCTTGTCGAGCCCATCCTTATCCAGTAGTGCGAGCCTCTCCCTGGGGTCCATTGAGCCAAACGGCGCCTGATTAACGTAGGTCTTGTGCGGACTAGGCAGCAGTTCCTCACCGCTCTTCCCCATCGCACCAGACTGCGCCAATTGTCCCGGACGGCGGTATTTTGAAGGGCGCCCGCCGATCTCCAGCACCTCCAGCCCGTCATGGTCTTTGACGATACGAATGGCGCGGTCGCGAAATTTCGGATCGATATATCGCTCCCATATGTCCGGCGGTTCAAGGATATGGCCATCGGCATCGATGGCTCCGGGATAAGGAAAGGTTGCCTGGTTCTCCATCGTATCACTCCTGATTGAAGACCTTGCAGATTTGCTGTTTTCTCTATCATTGTACGGACGTGGAAAAAAGGCGATTCCGCATCGATAGGGGCGATTTGACACCGCGACCGTCGAAGCGCGGCGCGCGCTCGATTTGGATCCACTATCGTCCGCTAACGCGGTGCTTGCGGGTTTCTCGTTCATCTCTCAAGGAAAATACGATACCGCCCGGACGATGGTGCAACAGGCACTCGATCTCGATGCCACCAGCGACTTGGCTCAGTTTCAGTTGGGCTACATAGACCTGGCGGCAGGATACCTGGGGGCAGCCATAGTCGAACTGGAAAAGGCGAGAAGGACGGAAGCGATACCCTACATGCGGGTTGGCTCGGATACGCCCACGCGGGGCATCCGGCGATAGCACCAAGCCTCTGGCAACAATCAGGGAGCTGGAGGAGGCGTGGCTCCAGCGCTACGTTTCTCCGTTCAGCACCGCGCTGATCTACCCGGCCCTCCGCGACAAGGACCGGGCGTTGGCTGAATTAGAGAAGGCCTATGGGGTTCGTTCGATGCTCCTAGTCATGCTCAAGACGGACCGGACGTTAGATCCGCTCCGATCGGAGCCACGCTTCATCGCGCTGATGAACAAAATGAATTTCGAAAAGTGACGCCAAGACGCCGCGTGATGGGGGGAGAAATGTGCGAGGATTATCTCCTTGTTCTTCGCTTTTGGCCAAAATCCTGCTACTTTGCGTGACACCCTAGGGGAGTAGTTCGCGCTGACGCTCGCGGCGGAGGGGTGATCGACACACCAGCCCTTCCGGGCTCGGTCCCCCACCTCTGAAAAGAGGCGAACGAGACCTGCGACCCGCAATCACATCTACCTGTCCACTCGAAACCGGTCATGCCCTGTCTTTGGGGACGCGATAATGATCGGCTTGCATCATGACCTTGTTGTTCTGGGCAAGGTTTTGGCGGTTGCGTTTGCAGTGGGCCTTGACGTGCTGGCGTTATCTATCGGCGTAGGTGTCGCGCGGCTTGGCGTACGTGCAAGCTTCCGCGTGGGAACCGCTTTCGCGACCTCCGAGATTGCGATGCAATTGATCGGTTACAGATTGGGCGCGAGTGCCAATCAAATGCTGGGCGAGGTCGCGGACGACCTTAGTCTCGCACTCTTGCTGTTGATTGGCTGCGTGATGATATTGAAGTCCTTCGAGTACTTGCCTGAGGAGCATTTTGATACGGCGAAGGGTGCGGGTCTCTTGCTCGCATCGCTATCGATCAGCCTCGATTCTCTGGGGGTCGGGGTTGCGCTACCGGCATTGCGCATACCGCTCGTGCCGCTGCTCCTCACGGTCTCGATCACTACGACCTCCTTCACCTTGATCGGACTCGCCTTTGGCGCTCGTCTAGGAGAACGTTACGAGCGTGACGCCGAACGAGGGGCTGGGCTTGTGCTGGTGCTATTGGCCAGCTCATTCGCCCTCGAACGGCTGGTGTGATCCGTTGTTGTTGGTGCGGCTGGAAAACGACGCACATAGGTCCTCTGACATTGATCTGCGCGGCGTGCCGCCAGTTCAGTTACAATGGAGATCACAAGCTGTCACGCTTCGGCAGGAGGGTCCCATGCGCAGGTTTCCGTATCAAGTCCGACCCGAAACAGCCGTCTTGACGAGAGGCTTCGACCCGCAATTATCGGTCGGTTCCGCCCGGCCCCCGGTTTACCGCAGCTCGACATACGTCTTCTCCAGTCCCGAGGGAGCTGAACGGGCGTTCGGTATCGTGTTGGGGAAAATTCGCCCGCTCAACGGAGAGGCACCGGACCTGATCTATGCACGGCTGAATCACCCCAATGCCCAAATTCTAGAAGACCAGCTCGTACCGTTGGAGCGCGGCGCGTCGTCAGCCGCGGTCTTCAATTCCGGCATGGCCGCGATCTTTACGGTAATCATGGCATTCCTGGACCGGGGCCGTTCGTTGCTCTATACCCAGCCGCTTTACGGCGGGACGCAGCACCTGGTCCATCAGGTACTGGAGCCGCTGGGGTTTACGGTGAAGCCTCAGGCTGCAGGCGAAACGGCCGGAATCAGGCAAGCAATTGAAGTAAGCGACGATCTGGGGCTCGTGTTTATCGAAACTCCCTCGAATCCTACGTTAGTGATGACCGAAATCGAGGCCGCCGCTGAGGCGGTGCACCGCCATCCCAACCGTCCATTGCTCGCAGTCGATAACACGCTGTTGGGCCCAGCCTTTCAGCACCCGCTGGTTCATCGCGCCGACCTGGTCATCTATTCCGCGACCAAGTTCCTGGGTGGCTTCAGCGACTTGCTGGCCGGTGCAGTATTGGCAGCCGATCCCGAGCTGATCCAGCGACTGCGCGGGATGCGTGCGCTGTTCGGCAATATTCTACAAGCCGATGAATGCTGGATGTTGAACTCGCGGCTGTCTACCGTCAGGCTGCGGATGGATCGTCAGAGTAAGAATGCGCAACGAATCGCCGAACAAGTGGCGGCACATCCGCGGGTCAAACGCGTATTCTACCCTTCGCTCTTTACCGACCGCGAACAAATCCGCATCCGCGATGCCCAGACCGATTATCCCGGCTCGCTCTTCTCACTCGAACTCCATGGCGGCAGACTCGCGGCATTCGACTTTCTGCGACGCCTGCAAATCGGGCGTAACGCCGTCAGCCTCGGCGGGGTCGAAACACTCGTGTGCCATCCGCGCACCACGACGCATAGCGAATTGAGCGAAGAGGAGCTGACCGCGGCAGGCATCACCGATTCGCTGGTACGAATTTCCGTTGGTACAGAGCATTGGCGTGATCTGCTCCAAGATTTCACCCAAGCGCTCGACGGCCAGTGAGAAAGCGCGGACAGAGAAGTAAGAAGCGAGAGCCCAGAACAGGGATCCTACGGTGCTTCCCGCACTCTTCACTTCTCTCGCCCCTTTCTGTGTCGGGGATTGAGGTTACGGCCGGGGCTGGTATAATTTTGAGCTTCGGGTCGCTTGGGGTTGGCTTTCGATGAATAGCGTCATCCGGAAAATCGAAGAACGTAGTTTGCGGAAGGATATCCCCAAGTTCCGGGTCGGCGACTCGCTGCGGCTGCAAGTGCGCGTAGTTGAAGGCGAAAAGGAGCGCATCCAGCCGTTCGAGGGCATTGTAATCAAGATTAATCGCGGTGGTAACCGGGCCACCTTCACGGTGCGTAAGGTTTCTTACGGCATAGGTGTCGAGCGAATTTTTCCGCTTCATTCGCCGCGGCTGGAGAAAATCCAGGTCTTGACTCGCGGCAAGGTCAGAAGGGCGCGGCTCTACTATCTCCGTGGACTCTCCGGCAAGGCAGCCCGCGTCGAGACAGTCGGCTAACGGGTAACCTAGTCTAGCCTTGTTGAGGCACGGTCGGCTCAGGTCGTCATACAACTTCACCAGTCCCGGTCGATTTGCGACCGCAAGCTTGACTGTGTTGGTGCGACGAAACCGCTTCGCTAATTCTTGGCGTTTGGTGTGAGACCGAGGAATTGCAGCCGATCGCCGAGCTTGATTCTGTGACGCTGAGCGAACCCCCCGTTGACTTCCAGCACGTACTGCGACTCCGCGGAGACGCTCAGCGAACGTTGTGAAAACGGCTCCGCATTGGCGATTATTCCCGTGACCGCGCCATCAGGGCCGATGAAGATCATATCGAGCGGAATTTCAGTATTCTTCATCCAGAACGTCAGGCGCTGGGGTTCCTTGAACACGAACAGCATACCCGCATCTTTACCAAGATGCTGGCGAAACATCAGCCCCAGTTCCCGCAATGCCGCTGTATCAGCAACCTCGACGCTGACAACCGCCTTGCTTATGCCATGCGCATCCGAAATCCTGACCCGCGGCGCCCCGGCGCATGCCGCGATTGCCAACATCAGGCATCCCGTTGCTACTGCATTTGCAACGAATCTTCCAATCGATCCACGTCTCAACAAGCGCTGGTTTCCGGGCGAGAGCCTCATGCACGTGCAGTTGCCTGAACGAGATTACGTGGCGGCTGGACAGACGCTCCGATGTAGAGGTTATTCATCCTGCTCCCTCGCCATTGTCGGCGGTGCGATCTCTTCCAGTTCGCGGCGGGCGGTTTCGGGAAACAGCAGATACATCAAGGCGGCGGTGAACAACCAACACAGCGTCAGAATCCTAATTGCCGCCCAATGTGAGCCTGTTACTCCGTACAGTATTCCTTCCGCCAGGAGGCCGAGCGCACCGCCAGCATAGCGCGCGACGTACAACGTGCCGGCCGCCGCGGCGCGGAAGGCGGTTGGGAAGAGCTCGGCGCTGAAGGCGTTGGTGACTGTCACTCCTGCCTGATCACAGAACAGCCAGCCAATCCACAGAATCACCACCGCTCCGGTGGGGATCGTATAAAGCTGATAGGCTAGGATCGCTTCCAGCGCAATAAACGATGGGCCGGTGACGCGCCGCCCAAAGCGGTCGCTGATGCGGCCGGCGGCGATATTGCCGATAATTCCGAGTGCTCCGCCAAAAACGTAGAGCGACGACACTCGTGCCGGCGACCAATTATGCACCTCCTGCAGGAACTTCGGCACGAAAAAACCAACTGCTCCCCCAGCCATCGAGCCCACGAAAACGACCACGAAAACTGAAAGCAGCCTGGTCGAGTAACTGCTGAGCAACGCGCGCAAAGGCGCCAGAAGGCTGGGCCGCGGGATCCGAGTCTGAGTATGATGCACTTGTTCGAATCGGCGGCTTTCCGGGAGTATGCGGCGCAACGGAATTATCAAAACCAGCGGAAACAATGCCAGCGCGTACAACCCGCGCCATCCGAACGGGATTACTCGGATCGTCGCAAACACGATGGCGGCCAGTCCGTAGCCGGAGACCGACAATGCGCCTTGCATTCCGAGCGCCCATCCGCGCACTGCCGCATCGACCTCTTCAACCAGGATTACCAGCGATACGGTCGCTTCCGCGCCGGAGAATGCGCGCGCACCGAGTTGCGCTGCGACGAAACTGCGGGTGTCAGGCGCGGCCGCGGTAATACCGGTGAAGATGGTGTAGCCGACAATCGTATACAGCAGCAGTTGGCGGCGGCCGAAAATGTCGGCAAGCGGCGAGAGCGCGAGCGATGCCAGATAGCCCACGCGAATCAATGACAGGGTCGCGCCTAATCGCGCTTCGGCGATTCCCAATCCGCGTTGAATCTGCCTCAGCGCCAGGCTCAGGAGGGCGCTGTCGTAGTTGTCGAAAAATCCGGCGGTGGTCGAGATGGCAAAAACCCGCCATTGCCGCGGGCTAAACGGCGGAAACCGGCGCGCGATGAATGGCAGGCGCGCCCGCGGCCGCGCCTGCGCGGAAGGAGACTCGTCCATCGGAGCTCCAGGCCTTGCCCGCGCGTCATCGCCAACAGGGATATGCATCAGCAGAAGTGCAAGTTGTCTTCGCTTCGGGGGTCTGCTAGCCGAGCGCCATCGGCAATTCCGCTAATCCGCGCAGGAAGTATGACCCCTTGTAGGCAAACTGTTGGTCCGGATTGAGGAGATGGAGGCCTGGAAATCGTGCCAGCGCTGCGCCTATCGCGATTGCACCCTCCATTCGTGCAAGCGGTGCGCCGAGACAGTAATGAATCCCTTCACCGAAAGCGAGATGCTCATTCGGCTCGCGAGTAATGTCGAACGTATCGGGATCAGGAAACTGCTCAGGGTCGCGATTCGCCGCCGCAACCACGACGAAGGTGATGGTGTTTGCCTTCAGCTCGACGCCGTCGACGGTGACATCGACTTTGGGGTACCGGGCAGTCGACTGGACCGGGCAATCATAGCGGAGCATCTCCTCGATCGCGCCCGCCACCAACCGTGGCTCGCGCATCAACTTCTCCATCTGCCCACCATTACGTCCTAGCGCGAGCATACCGTTGCCGATCAAGTTGGTAGTAGTTTCGTTGCCCGCCAACAAAAGCAGCACCACAAACGTAATCAACTCTTCCTCAGTCAGCGCTTCGGCCTCGTCGCGGGAAGCAACCAGGACGCTAACGAGATCCTGTCCGGGAGAGTGGCGGCGCTTTTCTATTTCGCTAATAAAGTATTCCCGCAGCGAAAAGAACGCGTTCTTTACTGTTTCCGGCAAGGGCATCCCCGGTGGCGTATTGTCGGATTCGATAACGCGGTCAGACCATTGTTTGAAGGTCAAATAGTCCTCGGGCGGCACTCCGAGCATCTCCGCAATCACCATCACCGGAAGTACATTAGCGAGATCGCCCATAACCTCGAAGGTTCCCTTCTCAGCCACCCGGTCGAGCAACCTTTGAGTGAACTCAGAGATTCGTGGTTGGAGATCCCGAATCCGCTTGGGAGTGAACGCGCGGCTGACCAGGCGCCGCAGCCGCGTATGGACCGGCGGGTCGGAAAAGACCACGCGCGGCGCAGTGCCGAAGACGTCCAGACGCTCCTGTATGAACGGTGACATCGGCGGCACACTAGAGAAGCGCTCATGGTCGTGCAGGATTCTGGCCGCATCCCGGTAGCGTCCCACCAGCGCCATCGGGGCAAACAGGTTCAGGAGGTACGGCGGGCGGCCGTACAACGGCTTGTAATGCGGATACGGGTTGGCCCGGTACGTCTCATCCCAGGGATTGAAATAAATTTGTGGCGTCTGTTCCGCCCCCATGGAGTCACCTCTTGCAGCCCGGAAGTGGCCGGCAGCGCGCCATGCGCGCCTAATGTCACGTTAGCATGCGAGCACAACGGCAGTGCAACTACGGCCCCCGACCGCTTTATGCACGGACGTCGCAGACTCCTGACCCTTCGACTTCGCTCCAGGCTGCGGCCTGCTTTCGCTCGCGCGCGGCTCCCACTTCGCTCCGCGTGGTGTTCCTCTCGCAGTGGTCGATATCGCGTGCGAAGGCACAGCAGCGACGTGGCTTGTTGAGGATCTTCAGGCCGAAGGCGAGGCTGCGCAGGTGACGCGTGATGAAGGCGCGCGCCACCTGCGATCACCGGAATCAGCGGCCTTGAAAGCGTGGCTGACGCTTTTCGAGAAAGGCGTGCACTCCTTCCTTGTAGTCTTCACTATCGAAGCATTGAGCGACCATCGCGGCGATTTTCTGCATGTCGCGGTCAGCAGCCTCCTTAAGCGCTTCGCGGATGGTTGCTTTGGCCGCAGCCATTGTCAGCGGCGCATTAGCGGCCATCCGAGTCGCGTACTGACGCACGGCCGACTCGAGTTCGGCCGGTTCGACGAGTCGATGGATCAGTCCCATATGAAATGCTTCTTCGGCATCGAAGATGCGCGCCGACATCAGGATATCGCGCGCGTTGGCCGGTCCTGCGATTTGCGACAGCGAAAGGATGCCATCCAGCGGATATGCCAATCCGAGCCGCGCCGCGGGGATTCCGAACCGAGTGCCGCGCGCGGCAATCCTGATATCACAGCAGAGCGCCACCTGCAGGCCCCCGCCGATACAGATGCCGGAGATCATTGCGATTATAGGTTTGGGACTGCTCATCAACGCGTTAGTCGCGTTGCCCGGTGCCGAACGATACATACGCGCCTGGTCGGCATTGGCCCGATGAGTGGGGAATTCTGAAATGTCGGCCCCCGAGATGAAGGCCTCCGGCGTGACTCCGCGCATAATAATTACGCGCACGTCCGGGTCGCCATTGAGTTCCTCGACCGCCTCAACAATCCGCTGCCAGGCCTCGTAGTTGAGCGAGTTCCGCTTATGAGGACGGTTGATAATCATCCATCCGAGCGGCGTTTCGTGCTCGACCAGGAGAGGGTTTTCAGGTTCGCTTTTGCTCATTTTTTTACCGACCATTCGTTCGCCTGGCTTTTTGGGTCATTTCAGGTGCGACTGAAAAAAAGCGACCATCTTGGGCCATAGGTCAAACGCGGCCTTTTCGCGATAACTGGGACGATAGTCAGCGAAGAAAGCATGGCCGGCGCTCTTGAAGATTTCGCACTGCACGCTTTTGCCGGCTTGCTGCAAACGCCGCTGGACTTCGGCGCAATCGGCGGGCGAGGGGTTCTGGTCCTCTTCACCGCCGACCACATAAATTGGGCAGTGCGCCTGCGAGACAAGGTCGATAACAGCCGTCGGCCGCTCAGGGGTTGTCGCTGCTTCCGGCGTTGCCCGCGTTACGAATCCGCCCCAGCAATCAATCGCAGCATTCACCTTGTCGCTGCTACATGCAAAGAGCAAGGTCCAGCGGCCGCCCACGCAAAAACCGACACATCCGACTTTGCCGTTAGAGCCAGGCTGCGCGCGCACAAAGGCTGCTGCGGCCTCGAAATCATGCACCAGTTGCGAGTCCTTCAGCCCGAACATCTTGCTCATCACTTCGGCCATCTCCGGCGGACTCTTGGGAGCCCCGACGCGCGAATAAACGTCAGGCGCGATTGTGATAAAGCCCGCATTCGCAAAACGGCGGGCGACGTCGCGCTCGTGCTCAACCAGGCCGAAAGCCTCATGGAGCACGATAACACCGGGATAGGCTCCAGGTGCCTTGGGCCGTGCGAGGTACCCCCGCATTTGAGAACCATCACTAGTAAACGTGATATCTCGTGTGTCGAGGGTTTCGAGACTCTTCACTTCACCAGCTAGAGCCATAATCGCCTACCTCCAGTTTTTTGGGACTAGTTTCTATCCGCACCTGGCAGACTCGTTTGCTCGGTTCCGCTTCGTTACACCTGCTCTTCTATGCGCACGTCGCAGACTCGTTCCCCTTCTGTTCTGATCAGGACTTCTCTGTACAGGACTTCGGCTGGCTCGGCCAAGCTCTGCTTCGTAGCTGCTGCCTGCTCTCAGCTTCTTGCATAGCGCATTTGCCCGCGATACCCAACGCATGAGCCGAAAGTTGTCGGATCTCCCCAACGGTTTTATAGCCAAAGCTCTAAACGCCGATTTTGCGATCATTAAGCTAGCTCATCAATTCCTCCCAGCTAAAAAGGGTCTTACTTTTGCTTCGGCTATCCGGCAAGCTGGTTGCCAGTGTCGCTTAAAGCTTAGAACGCTTCGCGGCGGCTGTTGTCCATGCCTCATGTGCCAAATCCTGCAGAATTGAGTGATTGGCTCTCTACTTGGGGCTATCTCGGCGTTTTCATCTGCGTCTTCTTTGGCAACCTGGGAATTCCAGTGCCAGAGGAAACCGTGTTGCTCGCCGCAGGGTTTTTGGCCGGCCGTGGTGATCTTTCATTGGAACCGCTGTACCTTATAGGGATCGGAAGCGCTGTAACCGGCGATTGTTGCGGTTTCTTCTTCGGCCGCACCGGCGGGCAACGGCTGTTTGATCAGCTCGCGCAACGCTTCACGTTCGTGCGAGCCCGCTATGAGCGGCTGCGAACGTTTTTTGAGATACATGGGTCTAAAGCGGTATTCATGGCCCGTTTCATCGCCGGGGCTCGCTTTATGGCCGGTCCCATGGCGGGAGCGGCGGGGATGTCTTTTCTACGCTTTCTCGGATGGAACGTGTCCGGCGCTCTCATCTGGTGCTCATTAATGATCACCGTCGGCTATCTCGTCGGAGATGAGCTCGAACGGGTTGCGCAGGTGATGCACACGGCTAGCCATTGGCTGGTGCTCGGCATTTTTCTCTTGGGGGCGGGTATATGGTTTTTCTTTCGCGATCGGCAGCAAAGCCGGTCGGAAATGTAGCGAGGCGGAGCGAAGGAAAACACCCTTCGCGGGCCCCCCACCCTTTAAGCCCACAAGGAAAAGACCACTTCAGCGAAGCCGCATTTCTCGAGGGTCTGGCAGGCGGCATGACCGACTGCTGACTTGGGCACCTACTCAGGATGGCTTCGGGCTGATAGCCGACGCAGCCGCAGTAGGCGGTTGTGAGACGGCGAAGCCCATGAGTATCACGCAACAGATCTCCGTCGACGACCTTGTTCCCAAGGCGGCCAGGCGTGATTTGTCAACCTGAAGAAACGATAGACTGCTAAAAAGCGTGCCAAGGAATGCGACGCAAGGTGCGCATGAAAAAGGCCCTGATCTTCTTTGGATTGTCGCCACTCTTGATGCCATGATAATTTCCGTGGCTGACCGATCCTCTCGGAGGACGCACCATGAAGATTTCGATGTTCCATCTGATGCCCCATCGCGAGCTGCCGGCGGATTTCGAGTCTAAATACCATTCGGTTTGGGTCGATCCGCCGTTTTGGGAATTGGCTGAGCCGAATCGCGTTGGCCAGTACTACAACTGGACCCTCGATGAATTGGTTCACGCCGCCAAGGCTGGCATGGATGGGATCTGCGTCAACGAGCACCATCAGAATGCGTACGGATTCATGCCGAGTCCCAACCTGATGGGCTCGGCGTTGGCAAGAGCGACCAACGGTCTCGATGTTGCCCTGGTGCAGATGGGGGCGACGCTGCCGACGACGATTCCGCCGATTCGCGTGGCTGAAGAGTACGCAATGCTCGACTGTATTAGCGGCGGGCGTCTGGTGGCGGGAATGCCGCTGGGCACGGCGATGGATGCGGATCTTTGCTACGGCATCACTCCGATCGAGCATCGCGACCGCTATTACGAGGCGCACGATCTGATTCTCAAGGCCTGGCAGTCGCGCGAGCTCTTCGCCTGGAACGGCAAGTACTTCCAATTGCCGATGGTGAATCTATGGCCGCGGCCGATTCAAACTCCCTACCCTCCGGTTTGGATTCCCGGCTCGGGCAGCCTCAGCACGTGGGACTTTTCCGCCAAGCATGACCACTGCTACTGCTTCTTGAGCTATTACGGCAATAATCTCGGCAAACGGGTGATGGATGGCTTTTGGGAATTCGTCGACAAGAACGGCATCGATCCTAATCCCTATCGTGCCGGCTTTCTACAATTGGTAGCAGTATCCGAAACTGATGCGCAGGCGGAAAAAGACTACTACCCGCATATTCGCTACTTCTATGACAAGTGCCTACACATCCTCAACGAGTACATGTTTATCCCCGGCGACCAGGACCATCGCAGTCTCGTCAACAGCGTGCGTAATCTCCTGCCGATGCAGATGGAATTGCTGAACGCTGTATCGGGCTGGAAATACAAGGATTTCGTCGACAACCAATTCGTCATTGCAGGCTCGCCGGCGTCAGTACGCGACCAGTTGATGCAGGCGGTCAAGAAGCTCAGAGTCGGCAATCTGATGGTGTTGCTGCATATCGGTTCGATGCCGCACGAACTGACACTCAAGAATATCGACTTGTTCGCGCGTGAAGTTCAGCCCCATTTCCGTAAGGTTTGGGACGAGGAGGGATGGGATAACCGGTGGTGGCCGGCGCCCATCAAAAGCGCAGGGCCGCGAGCAAGCACCGCCGACAACAGCGGCGAAGCCCGTTCGACCAGATAACCCTCTTAAGTGGCACAGGCTTTAGCCTGTGATTTGGACTGCTCGGAATTGCCGCTCGGCCGGTCATGGTGCGCTGCGGCTGAGGTAACGAACACGAAATGGCTGCCACGGCGGAACGCACGCTAAATCTATGGGAAGGCAAGATCAATGCTCGGATCAAAGTCGCCGGGGACGGTCCCGCGTTAGTCTATTTGCACAATGGATACG
>Ga0306920_100001571_pt1 | contig 28443 bp, 21 predicted proteins | sample flu12Cox44000170_FD_204666 | JGI IMG/M metagenome (GOLD analysis project Ga0306920, IMG submission 204666) | Lab enrichment of tropical soil microbial communities from Luquillo Experimental Forest, Puerto Rico - flux4day.12C.oxic.44.000.170 (v2)... | ecosystem: Environmental > Terrestrial >... | reverse complement strand
AGCGGCGCTGGGTCGCGACCCTGAGCCCGAGCGCGATCAGCGTGGCTCCGAGCGCCCCCTCGAGCGCGCGGCGCAGCACGGAGCGCTCCAGTGTCCGCCGCGCCCGGCCGACCGCGAACGAATAGCCGATCAGCCACGCCAGCGTCATCGAGCAGAAGACGAGGCCGAGCCCGAGCAGGATCGGGAGCGCCGCTCCGCCGCGCGGAACGAACTGGGGCAGCAGGCTCACGAAGAAGGCGGCGAGCTTGGGATTGCCGAGCGCGCTCATGAGCCCCTCCCGGAACGCGGCCGGGGCCGCGAAGGCCGGGCTCCGACCGGCGACTCGCGCCTCGCGGTGTGGCCGGGCCAGGGCGCGCACCAGCGAGCCGGCGCCCAGCCACACCAGATAGGCCGCGCCGACGTAGCGCACCGCGGTGAACGCCGGGCGCGAGGCGAGGAGCAGGGCGCTGACGCCCGCCCCCGTGGCCAGGGTCCAGGTCGCCTGACCGGCCACCACGCCGAGCGCGGTGAAGACGCCGCCGCGCCGTCCCCAGGCGAGCGAGTTCCGCACCACCAGTGCCGTGTCCTGTCCGGGGGTCACGATGACCAGGCCCGCGACGCCGAAGAACCCTTCGAAACCCGCCATGACGCCGGCCAGCATACCGCCGCCGCCCGCGGGCGGACACCGGCCCCGTTGAACCGGCGGTCCGGTTGCGACTAGGTTCCACCGGTGCGAAGCCCGTCGTGGCGCTCGGACGTCAGCCCCTACCAGTGGCTGGTGCTGCTGGTCGCCTGGCTCGGCTGGGTGTTCGACTCGATGGACTCGACCATCTACGCGCTGGTCCTCCAGCCTGCGCTGCGCGAGCTGCTGCTGGCGGGCGGAGCCCGCGTCGTGGACGCGGGTGCGATCGCCTGGACCGGCGGCATCATCTTCTCGATCTTCCTGATCGGCTGGGCGCTGGGCGGGGTGCTGTTCGGCGTGGTCGCCGACCGGGTGGGCCGCACCCGCACCCTGGTGTTCACGATCCTGATCTATGCCCTGTTCACCGGCCTCGCCGCGCTCGCCCGGCGCTGGTGGCAACTCGCGCTGTGCCGCTTTCTCACCGCGCTCGGGATCGGCGGCGAGTGGGCGGCGGGCGCGGCGCTGGTCGCCGAGGTGTGGCCCGAGCACCTGCGCTCGCGCGCCGCGGGCATCCTGCAGTCGGCGTGGGCGGCCGGATTCCTGATCGCCGCCGTCATCAATCTGGCAATGAAGGGGTTCGGCTGGCGCCCGCTGTTCGTGGTGGGCGTGGCCCCCGCGCTGGTGGCGCTCGCGGTGCGCGCGTGGGTGCGCGAGCCGGAGCGCTGGCTCCATGCGCGCGCCGCCTCACGTCGTGCTCCGGCCGGCGCGATCCGCGAGCTGTTCGGCCCGGCGCTCGCGCGCTCGACCTGGATCGGCTCGGCGCTGGCCTTCGTGGCGGTGTTCGGGCTGTGGGGCGCCACCAACTGGACCCCGACGCTGGTGCGTGCCCTGCCCGACGTGCAGCATCTCGATGCCGCCGCGCAGAGCGCCCGGGTGAGCTATGCCGCCATGCTGCTCAACGCCGGGGCGCTGGTGGGCTACCTGGGGTTCGGTCCGCTCGCCGATCGGCTGGGGCGCCGCGCGGCCTTCGCGATCTACTGCGCCGGGAGCCTGGTCATGCTGCCCGCGACCTTCCTCGCGCCCGGCTCGTTCGCGCGCGTGCTGCTGCTCGTCCCGGTGCTGGGCTTCTTCAACAACGGCATCTTCACCGGCTTTCCGATCTACCTGCCGGAGCTCTACCCCACCCGCCTGCGCGCCACCGGGGCGGGCTTCTGCTTCAACGCCGGCCGCCTGCTCGCGGCGGGGGCGCCGCTCCTCACCGGGCTGCTGGTGGGCGGGCTCGGGAGCTTCGGCCGCGCCGCGAGCGCGATGGCCGCGATCTATCTCCTCGGGTTGCTGCTCCTCCCCTTCGCCCCCGAGACCCGCGGCCGCACGCTGCCCGAATGAGGGACCCCGGGGCGCGGCCCTAGGCCCCGGCCTCGACGCGCTCGCCCCCCGTCACCACACGGGTCTCGCGCCGGTAGCCGCGCAGGTCGGGCGTGCGCCACGCCACCCAGGCGGTGGCGAGCAGACAGCCCAGGCCGCCGCTCACCACCGAGAGCGGCGCCCCCCACAGATTGGCGACCAGGCCGGCCTCCATCTCGCCGAGCTGCGGGCCGCCCATGAAGAAGATCATGTTGACGCTGGTCATGCGGCCGCGCATCTCGTCGGGGGTGATGAGCTGACGGATGACGTTGCGGATCACCATGCTCACGGTGTCGGTGGCGCCGGTGAGCGCGAGGCAGGTGAAGGTGAGCGCGAAGCTGCGCGAGATGCCGAACACCACGGTGGCGAGGCCGAAGCCCGCCACCGCCCACAGCATGGCGCGGCCGCGGTGGTCGATGCGCTCCAGCATCGGGACCAGCGCGATGCTGGTGATCAGCGCGCCGATCGAGGGCGCGGCGGACAGCAGGCCGTACCCGTGCGCCCCGACGTGCAGCACGTCCTGGGCGAAGATCGGCAGCAGCGCGGTCGCCGAGGCGAAGAAGGTGGCGAGGAAATCGAGCAGCATGCTGGAGCGGATGAGCGGGGTGCGGAACACGAAACGCAGTCCCTCGGCCGCGGCCTTGAAGCTGACCTCGGGCCCGTGCCCGGGCGAGCGCCGCGGCAGATCGCGCATCATGAGCAGCGCGGCGATCACGAACAGGAACGAGACCGCGTTGAGGGCGTAGGCCCACGCCACCCCCGCGGCGCCGATCACCAGCCCGCCCAGCGCCGGACCGGCGACCGAGGCGGTCTGGAACATGATGGTGTTGAGGCTGATGGCGTTGGGCAGGTGCTCGCGCGGTACCAGGCTCGGAATCAGCGACTGGCGCGCCGGGCCGTCGAAGGCGCCGAACGCCGAGCCCGCCGCGGCCAGCAGGTAGACCGGCCACAGCGCCCGCGATCCGGCGAACGCGACCGCGGCCAGCAGCGCCGCGGCCAGCGTCATCCCGGCCTGGGTGATCAGCATGAGCTTGCGGCGGTCGAAGGCGTCCGCGACCACGCCGCTCACCATCGAGAAGCCGACGATCGGAGCGATGCGCACCAGGCCCACCATCCCGAGCGCGAGCCCGCGGCGCTCCGGCGGCACCAGCAGCGACACGTGCCACAGGATGGCGGCGCTCTGCATCATCGAGCCCGCCATCGAGACCAGCTGGCTGGTCCACAGCAGCCGGAAGTTGCGGTGGCGGAGCGCGGCGAGGGGCCTGGGTCGAGGGCCGGCGGTGGGCATCGCGGCATCTTGTCAGAGCCGGCGCGCGCGCTCAATTCGACTACACTGCCGCCATGCCGACGCCGGGCTTCTGGAGGACGCTCGAGCCGCGCGAGCGCACCACGCTGCTGGCCGCCGCAGGTGGCTGGGCGGTCGACGCCTTCGATTTCAACCTCTACGGCCTGGTGGTCCCGGCGCTCATCGCGCTGTGGGGCATCAGCCGGCCCCAGGCCGGGCTCGCCGCCACCGCGGCGCTCCTGACCTCGGCGCTGGGCGGCTGGCTCGCCGGCGCGCTCTCCGACCGGCTCGGCCGGGTGCGGGTGCTCCAGCTCACGATCGCGTGGTTCGCGGGGCTCTCGCTGCTGGCCGGCTGCGCGCGCTCCTTCCCCGAGCTGCTCGCGGTGCGGGCGCTCCAGGGCCTGGGCTTCGGCGGCGAGTGGGCGGTGGGCGCCGCGCTGATGGCCGAGGCCATCAAGCCCGCGCTGCGTGGCCGCGCGGTCGGCACGGTGCAGAGCGCCTGGGCGCTGGGCTGGGGACTGGCCGCCGCGCTCTACGCCGCCGCGTTCTCGTTCCTGCCCGCGGCGTTGGCCTGGCGCGCGCTGTTCTGGGCCGGAACGCTGCCGGCGCTCCTCATCGTCTACGTGCGCCGCCGGGTCCCGGAGCCCGCGCGCCCCGCCGCCGCGCCCGGACGCCACGGGCGCCTGCTCGACATCTTCGCCCCCGTGATCATCGGTCGCACCGCGCTCGCGGCGCTGATGGCGACCGGGATGCAGGGCGGCTACTACGCGATCACGACCTGGCTCCCCACCTACCTGAAGACCGTGCGCCGGCTGTCGGTGCTCGACACCGGGAGCTACCTCATGGTCATCATCGCCGGATCGTTCGCGGGCTACCTCACCGCCGCGTGGGCCAGCGACCGGCTCGGCCGCCGCGTCACGTTCGCGCTGTTCGCGCTCGGCTCGCTGCTGATCGCGGTGGGCTACACCCTGGCGCCGATCGACGACCGCGCCATGGCGCTGCTCGGGTTTCCGCTCGGCTTCTTCGTGTCGGGCAACTTCAGCGGCGTCGGGGCGTTCTTCGCCGAGTTGTTCCCGGGCCCGGTGCGCGGCGCCGGCATGGGCTTCGCCTACAGCGTCGGACGCGGCGCGGGCGCGCTGTTCCCGGCGCTGGTCGGACTCCTGAGCGCGCGGCTCCCGCTGGGCGCGGCGATCGGCGCCTTCGCCTCGTCCGCCTACCTGGTGGTGCTGATCGCGGTCGCGCTCCTGCCCGAGACCCGCGCGCTCGCCGCCGCCACCACCGAGGCCGCGGTCCGCGACCCGGCGCTCACTTGACCCGGATGACCTCGAAGCGGTGCGGGTCGGCCACGAACGCCTGCTTGGTCGAGTCGCTCTCGAAGTAGTAGGGGCCGCCCACCCAGTAGACCTCGGGCGAGCGCGCGGTGGGCAGGAACCGGCTGCCGCTCACCGGATCGCGCACCACGCCGCACCAGCGCACCGGGGCGCGCACGAAGCGCTTGAGGTTCTGGAGGCTGGCGAAACGGTAGACCTCGCCGTTGACGCGGTACTCGAGCGAGTCCGCCAGCGAGCCGACCTGACGCGGATCGACCGGGTCCCACAGCGCGCTCTGCATGTGGATCAGCGCCCATTCCGCGTCGACCACGGGCCCCGACGGGGCCCGCTGCACCGGTCAGGTGAAGGCCGAGCCCGGGGTCACCGACAGAGTTGGGAGGCTGAGGGGCGGGCGCGCCAGCGAATCGACCCCCAGCCCGGCGCTGGCCCGCGCCGGCGCCGCGCCGAGAGCGATCGAGAGCCCGCCCGCCGTCACGATCAGGGTCCAGCGGAGGCGCGCGTTCGTCATGGCGACAAGCTTCGCAATTCCGGGGCGGGCCGTCCAGAAGCGCGAAGGCCCGCGGCGTTCGCCGCGGGCCCCGCGTCGATCCGCCGGCTCCGGGGCGCGGGGGCGCTCCGGATCCGGTGACTAATGGACCACCGCCAGCCGCAGGAGCTGACCCTGGGCCCCACCGATGCGGATGAAATACATTCCGCCCGACACCCGCTCGCCCCGCGAGTCCCGTCCGTCCCAGATAGCGACGCGGTAACCCGACGAGTAGGGCGCGCTGGCCAGCGAGCGCACGGTGCGGCCGGCGAGGTCGTAGATCAGGATGTCCTCGCCGTCGGGCGAGCGACCGCTCACCGCGTAGGCGATGCTGAGATTGCCGTCACGGTACGGGCTCGGCCAGGCCACCACCGGACGGCCGCCGAACTCGATGGTCGACGGCCCGGCTCCCGGCTCGTCCACCGCCAGGCCCGACGAGACGTCCATCGGATTGCCGCCGCCATCCCCGTTGTCCGGGACGTTCAGGCTCCCACCGTTCGGGTTGTTGGGTCCACCATTCCCGGTCGGCGGGTGGCCGAGGTTGACCCCTGCCAGGAACGACGAGCAGTGGTCGATCATGTACTGCGCGTCGGCGATCATGATGTTGGCCGCGGTGGCGTCGATGCCCTTGCCGATCTGCGCGGTCACCTCGTTGATGAACGCCTGGTAGTTGTTCGACGCCGCGGTGCAGTTGCCGCGCGCGATCGCGGCCGCCGCCGCGTTCAGCTTGGCGAGCAGCGAGTTCTTGAGCTGGGCCTTCTTGATGTCGCCGGTCCCGATCAGCTGGCTCACGTCGTCGATGATGCTCTGCGCCGTGACCACGATGTTGAAGGTCACGGTCACGATCGAGCTGTTCGCCGCCTTGTCGTCGGCCCCGACGGAGAAGGTATGCGAGCCGAGCGCCAGCTCGGTGAGCAGCGGAATCGCCTGCCCGCTCCCCAGCCCGTGCCCGGCGAGCGTGGCCGCGCCGTCCATCAAGGGGGTCGTGGTGTTGAGGCCCGAGCCGCCCGCGTCGCTCACGTTGTAGTCGAGCGTCAGCGTCGACGAGTGGGTGTAATTGCTATTCGTCGGCTGGTTGACCACGATCGCCGGCGCGATCTCGTCGATGCGCACCGTCACGGTCTTGTTGGATTCGATGTTGTCCTGGTTGTCGACCGAATGGAACGTGATGGTCGTGATCCCGGGCGTGGTGACGTGGATGATGGTCGAGTTGCCGAGCGCTATTGTGCCGCCCTGGGGCTGGGCGCCGCTGGCACTGTAGTCGATCTCCCGCACCCCCGAGCCGCCCGGCGTGTCGGTCGCGGTCAGCGTGACGTCGACGCTGGTGTTGTTCCAGCCGAACACCGTCGGCAAGGGGTTCAGGGTCGCCACCGTCGTGGCCGGCGTGACGTCGGTGTTGAAGGCGAAGCTCATGCCGCCCATGACCGGCGTGCTGCCGTTCGTCAGGGTCTGGAGCGGGGGATCGGTGAGCGGGATCGGTACTTTACCGGCGGCGATGGCGGCGCCGAAGCCGGGATCGACGCCGATCGCGGCGATCACCGCGTTGTGAACCTCGGTGTCGAGGCCGACCTGGGTGAAGACCTGGCCCAGGCTGCCGTTGAACAGGCTGATCGGGCTGGGATCATTGATGCCGATGGCGTGGAAGCCGTCGGCGAGATTGATGACCAGCCTCAGGTTGGCCGAGGTCGCGAGCCAGTGGAGCACCGGCCTGAAGTCGACCGTGACGTCGGAGGAAGGCGGCAGCGGATTGTTGAGCGTGATGTTCGCGTCCTGGGTGTCGCCCGAATGGTCCCACTCGAGCACCGGAGGGAACGGGCCGGCGCCCGGACCCGAAACGCTATAGGCCGTGACCGCGCCGCCCAGCGCGAGCCCGCCGGCCGGGACCGGCGACAGCACCACCTCGCCCTCGACGTGGGCGCTGGCGATGTCGATCCCAACGAGGCTGATGGTGATGACGCAGCTCGTGACCGGCACGTGGACCGGCGCGTCACCGGTCAACGGCGGCGTGAAGCTGGTGGGACCGGCAACGAAGTTGCAGGGGACCGTGACATGATCGCAGAGGTCCGGGCAGCCCTTGATGCAGCCCTCGACGGTCACACTGACGGGAATCGAGACCTCGACGGTGCTGCCGCCGGTTGGGGTATACGTGACGTGAAGCGGCAGCGTATTGCCGGCGATGACATCCGCCTTGTCATAGGAGAAGTTGACCTCGGTGCCGAGGTCGACGTTGCAGTTGAACGTGCCGTCCACGGCGATGCTGTAGCTGAGGCCGGGGGCTGGGCACCCTCCAATGCTGCCCTCCCGGTGATCGCTGAACGGGTAATGGGCGCGAAAGCCGAGATCCTTGTGCTGCGTGGCGCTGACGATCGGCCCCGCCACGGCCGCCAGGTTGGCGACGAGGGTCAGGAAAACCGATCCGATCAGCGTGGCGGGTCCGCGCAACCCGCGGGCCCGAAAGCAAGTCCTGGGGGAGAGAGGCCTCATCTTCTTGATCTCCTCTTGAAGTGGGGATGCGGCATGGAAGATCAGACCATCGTTCTGCGAACCACGCGCCGGGAGCGCTTCAGCTGCCGATCAGGAACCTCCGCATGAATGTGGTGAGCGACCCCCCGCTTGCGCGGCGGCTAACGATCAGCGCCCCGCCTCGGCGTGCGGGGGCGTGCCGGGGCGGGGCGGATGTTCGACTCGGGGGCGGTCCGGGAACATGTACCGAGCGTTAGCAAGTCGTAACCTTCGGCCTTGGTATTCGGAAAATCATTCGTCTTATCAAGGACCCTAATACCCGGGTTTAGGTGGCGTCAACGGGATCATACCTAAACGTCCTTACTGACTATTCGGGGGGTGAGCCTGGTCGAAATGAGCCCTGGAGGGGCCGCGCGGAAGCACCGCGGCCCCGCCTCAACCGGTCCGGCCCTGCGGCCGATAACCCGTGAACCGCGGTGGCGGCATCGCCCGGGCAGCCCGCCCGGCAGGGAGCCGAGCGCCAAGGAGGATCCTCGACCGTGAGCCAGACCGGCCAGCCCGCAATCGATCCCTCGATCGCGGCGCGCATGAACTCGGCGCCCCCGGATTTCATGCCCGCCCGGGACTTGCCGGCCGGGTTCCTGGACTACTACCGCCCGCTCCACGCCGCCCTCGCCGGTCGCCGTGCAGCCCTGTCTGCCCGCCGCGACGAGGTGCTGGCCGAGGCCCATCAGGGTCGGCTGCCCGGACACCTGCCCCCCTCACCTGCCACCACCGAGGCCTGGGGGATCGAGCTTCCGTCCTGGTGCCGGGACCAGCGCAACCAGATGACCGGTCCGGCCGACGACGCCGAGCTGGTGGTCAAGATGCTGAACTCGGGAGCGCCTGGAGTGATGCTCGACCTCGAGGACTCGATGGCCAACACCTGGCCCCACCTGATGCGCGGCGTCGCCAACATCATCAGCGCCCTGCACGGCGAGCTCAGCTACGAGGACGCCAAGCGCGGGCGCCGGGTGACCATCGGGCCCGGCCCGGTGGTGATCTGGAACCGGGTGCGCGGACTCCACCTCGCCCAGGCGGGGGTGATGCCGGGCGGCGAGCCGACCCCGGCCTCGCTGTTCGACCTCGCGCTCATCGCCTACCAGGTCGAGCCCGAGCGGCTGCGCCATCCGCTGTGCGTCTACATCCCGAAGTCGGAGTCGTCCGCCGAGGCGCTGTGGTGGAAGGACGCGCTCGAGAGCGTCGCGGCGGCGCGCGGCTGGCCGGCCGGGTACATCCGCTGTATGGCGCTGGTCGAATCCCACCCCCTGGCCTTCGAGATGGAGGAGTTCCTCTATCACCTGCGCGGCCACATCCTGGGCCTCAACCTGGGGCGCTGGGACTACATGGCGAGCCTGATCCACTTCACCCTCGAGGACCCGCGCTGGGTGCTCCCCGACCGCAACACGATTCCCCACGACGTGCCCTTCTTCCAGCGCGTGCGGCATCTCATGGTCGACATCTGCCATCGCCGCGGGGCGCTGGCGATCGGCGGCATGACCGCGCTCTACCCCAGCCGCGAGGACGCCGAGCTCAACCAGCGCGCGCTGGCGGTGCTGGAGCGCGACAAGGCCAACGAGGCCGCCTGCCTGATGGACGGCGCCTGGACCGGGCACCCCGACCAGAACGCCATCGCGGTCGCCCAGTTCCCCGCCCCCAACCAGCTCGAGCGCCGGCCCCCGCCCGCGGAGCGCTACCCCGACCTGCGCCCGGTGCCGGACGGGGTGGGCCGGCGCAGCGCCGCCGGCACGCGCGAGGCGGCACGCACCGTGATCCGCTATCGCAACGGGGTGCTCAACGGCAAGGGCGCGAGCCTGCTCGACGGCTACATGGAGGACCTCGCCACCGACCGCATTTACCGGCTGGTGATCGCCCAGCGCCTGCGTCATCACGACACGGTGTCGATTCCCGATGACGACGGCCGGCCGGTGAGTCACACTCGTGGTTACATGGCCCGCACCTTCGACGAGGCGCTGGCCCGCCTGGTCGAAGAGCTGCCGCGCGGCCGCGACGCCGGCACGGCGGAAACGCTGCACGAGGCGCGCCGGCTGAGCGAGGAGATGATCCTGCGCGGCTGGTTCAATCCGGTTTAGACCCCCGATGGAGATCCCGATGACGAAGCACCGCTCCCCGCACGACATCGAAGCCAGCTGGCGCAGCGACGCACGCTGGCGCGGCATCGAGCGCCGCCACACCGCCGCCGACGTGGCGCGGCTGCGCGGCACCCTGCACATCGAGCACACGCTGGCGCGCCACGGCGCGACCCGGCTGTGGGAGGCCATGGCGAGCCGGCCGCCGGTGCGCGCCCTCGGGGCGCTGACCGGCAACCAGGCGGTGCAGCAAGTCGCCGCCGGGCTCGAGGCCATCTACGTGAGCGGCTGGCAGGTGGCCGCCGACGCCAACAGCGCGGGTCAGATGTATCCGGACCAGAGCCTCTATCCGGTCGACAGCGTGCCGGCGGTGGTGCGGCGCATCAACCACGCGCTCCAGCGCGCCGATCAGATCGCCCACCTGAACGACCGGGACGCCCAGGGCAACGGGCGCGGCGAGCGCGCGACGATCGACTGGTTCGTCCCCCTGGTCGCCGACGCCGAGGCCGGCTTCGGCGGCGACCTCAACGCCTTCGAGCTGATGAAGGCGATGATCGAAGCCGGCGCGGCCGGCGTCCACTTCGAGGACCAGCTCGCCTCGGCGAAGAAGTGCGGCCACATGGGCGGCAAGGTGCTGGTGCCGACGCGCGAGTTCGTGCAGAAGCTGGCGGCGGCGCGGCTGGCGGCCGACGTGCTCGACGTGCCCACGCTGCTGATCGCCCGCACCGACGCCAACAGCGCGAAGCTGCTGACCAGCGACATCGATCCGCGCGACCACGGGTTCCTGACCGGCCAGCGCACCCCCGAGGGCTTCTTCGAGCTCAGGGGCGGGCTCGAGGCGGCGATCGCGCGCGGGGTCGCCTACGCCCCGTACGCCGACCTGATCTGGTGCGAGACCGCGAGCCCGGATCTCGTCGAGGCGCGACGCTTCGCCGACGGCATCCACCAGCACCATCCCGGCAAGCTGCTGGCGTACAACTGCTCGCCTTCGTTCAACTGGTCGCTCAACCTCGGCGGCAGCGAGATCGCCCGGTTCCAGGCCGAGCTGGGCGCCATGGGGTACGCCTTTCAGTTCGTGACGCTGGCCGGCTTCCACTCGCTCAACCTCAGCATGTTCGAGCTCGCGTCCGGCTATCGCGATCGCGGCATGGACGCCTACGCGATACTCCAGGACCGCGAGTTCGAGCTGCAGAAGTCGAAGGGCTACGGCGCGGTCAAGCATCAGGCCTTCGTCGGCACCGGCTACTTCGACGAGGTCGCGAAGGCGATCAGCGCCGGCGAGAGCTCGACCGCGGCGCTCAAGGACTCGACCGAAGAGAAGCAGTTCTAGCGCTGGCAGCGCCGCGCGGCCGCTGGTAGCGTGCCGCCCATGCTGACGTCCCCGCACGCGGGGCAGACCGCACGCCGTGCCCCGGCCCGTGCCGCCGCCGCGTCGCGAACCTCACTCGTGCTCTCGCTCGCGCTGGTCGCGGCGGGCGCGTGGGTGTGGTGGGGCGCGCTGGGCACCTTCTTCTCTCAGGACGATTTCGCCAAGCTCGCCACCACGATGGGGCTCGCCCCGCGTCTCACCGGCGCCTGGCGCATCCTCGGCAACCAGCTCGCCTTCGACCTGCTCCATCGCCTGGCTGGTCTCGATCCGCGGCCCTACCACCTGGCGAGCCTGGCGACCCACACCGGCTGCGCGCTGGCGCTGGCCGCGCTGCTGGCGCGGCGCGTGGCGCGGCCGGCCGCCTTCACCGGCGCGCTGTTCTTCCTCGTCCACCCGGCCGTGTTCGCCTGTCTCTACTGGGCCTCGACGCTCGCCGACAGCCTGGCGCTGCTGTTCGCCCTCGCGGCGCTGGGCGCCCTCGAGCGCCGCGGAAATGCGCGCTGGCTCGCCCCGCCGTTGTTCGCGCTCTCGCTGCTGGCCAAGGAATCGACGCTGCTGCTGCCGCTCGCGGCGCTGCTGCTGGCTCACGCCGCGCCGCCGCGCGATGCGCCGCGGCCCGCTCCGTCCGGGGCGCGCGATGGGCCGCGGCTCTCACTGTGGGCACTGGCCGCGATCTACGTGGTCTACTTCGCGACCTCGGCCTATCCGACGTATTTCGTCCCGCCCCCCGTCCCCGGCGGCGCCGCGATCGCCGCCCCGGCGTATGCGCTGGCGGGCGGCGGGACGCTGCTGTGGAGCTTCCTCACCCTGACCGGCTGGGCGGTGAACTTTCTCCTGCCCACGGTGCGCGGCTTCACCGACGCGCTCGATCCTTCGGTCTATCTGTGGGCGATCGGCGCGGTGCTGGTCTGGGCGCTCGGCTGCCGCTCGCGCGCGCTGCGCCGCAACGGGTGGGTCGCGGGCGGTGGCCTCTACCTCGCCTTCGTGCTGCCGGTGCTGCCGCTCGCGCACCACACCTACCACTACTATCTCGAGGCCCCGCTGGCGGGGATCGCGTGGTGCGTCGCCGCGGCGGTCGAGGCCGCCACCGTGCGCGCCGCATCAACGACGCGCGGCCTGATCGTGGCGGCGCTGGCGCTCGTGCTGACCCTGAACGGCTACGCACTCGCGCGCAAGAACGAGACCATGCCGTTCCTCTACCCCGAGCTGCGCAGCGACCCGATCGTCGATCGCGCCCGCATCGCGGCGCGGGCACGCGACGGGCTGGCTGCCGTCGCGCTGTCGCGGGGGACACGACTCGCGTTCTGGTCCCCGTCGCTGGTGAGCCTCGGGCGCTCCCAGCCCGATTCGACGCGCGAGACCTACTTCGAGCAGAACGTGCGCAGCGCGCTGCTCGACGGCCTCGCGGTGCGTGTCATGTTCCCGGTCGTGGACTCGGTGGCGTTCGTGCGCGCCTATCGCCCGCTGCCCGACCCCTGGCGCTACGCGATCTACCGGCTCGACGGCGGCCTGCGCGTGGCCACGTCGGCCGAGGTCGAGGGTGTGCTCGAGCGCTTTCCGGCCGGACGCTGAGGCCGCGGGTTGACCGACGTGCGGGCCTCGTGCACCCTCGCACCTCGCGCCGGCAGGTCGCACGGCATCGTTCGGGTCCCGGAGACAGCGCATGCGACTCGCCCACGCCGCGCTGCCGCTGCTGCTGCTCGCCGCCCCCGACCGCCGGGCCGCCGCGGCGTCGCGCTACTCCCCATCGCATGACCTCACGGTCGAGACCGTGGCGAGCGGGCTCGACCACCCGGTCTGCGTCGCCGCGCCCGCCGGGGACTCCCGTCTGTTCGTGGTCGAGCAACGCGGAAGGATCAGGATCGTGGCCGGCGGCCGGGCCCTCGACCCCCCGTTTCTCGACCTCTCCAGCCGCGTGTCCTTTGGCGGCGAGCGTGGGCTCCTGAGCATCGCCTTCCACCCGCGCTTCACGTACAACCATTATTTCTACGTCAACTACACCGACCGCCACGGCGACACCCGCATCGAACGCTATACCGTGGGCCCGGACTCGAATCGCGCCGACCCTTCGTCGGCGAGGCTGATCCTCACCGTCGCCCAGCCCTATGCCAACCACAACGGCGGGCTGGTTCTGTTCGCTCCCGACGGCATGCTGTGGATCGGGATGGGCGACGGCGGCGCGGCGGGTGATCCACACGGCAACGCCCAGAACTCCGACGCCCTGCTTGGCAAGATGCTGCGCATCGACGTCGACCACGGCAACCCCTACGCCATCCCGCCCGACAATCCGTTCGCCAGAGACCACGGCGGCCGGCCCGAGATCTGGGCCGTTGGATTACGCAACCCGTGGCGCTTCAGCTTCGACCGCGAGAGTGGCGAGGTCTATATTGCCGACGTGGGCCAGGACCTGTGGGAGGAGGTGGACGTTGCGCCGATCACGGCCGCCGGGCTCAACTACGGCTGGAACCGGATGGAGGGCCTCCATCCTTTCAAGCCGGCGAGCGGCGCCCCCGCCGCGCTGACCGATCCGGTGCTCGAGTACGGCCACGGCGATGGTTGCTCGGTGACCGGCGGGCTGGTGTACCGCGGGAGCCGCATCCCCGAGCTGCGCGGCGCCTACCTCTTCTCCGACTACTGCCGCGGCTGGATCAAGAGCTTCCGGTACGAGAACGGCCAGGCCCGCGAGCTGCGCGAGTGGAAGGTCGGCGACCTGGGACCGGTGGTGTCGTTCGGCACCGATGCCGCCGGCGAGGTGCTGGTGGTCGGCTACAACGGGCGCATCGATCGCATCGTGCCGAAGGCGAAGCGGCGATGAACGACGTGAGCGGCGCGAACGGGGCGCCGCGGCTCGCCGCCCTGGCCACCGCGTTGCCGCGCGAGGTGGTGCGCCAGACCGATGCGCGCGCGCTGGCGATCGTCCTGTTCAAGGACCAGCTGTCGGCCGACGATCAGCGGCTGTTCGCGGTGTTCGAGAACACCGGGATCGAGCAGCGTCACTTCTGCATGCCGCTCGAGTGGTACGCGGCCGACCACGATTTCGGCGAGCGCAATCGGCTTTACGTCGACCACGCCCTGCGTCTCGCCGAGACGGCGATCCGCACCACGCTCGAGCGCGCCGGGCTCGCGCCGCGCGATCTCGACCACCTGGTGTTCGTGTCCTCGACCGGGCTCGCGACCCCGAGCCTCGACGCGCGCCTCGCCAACGTTCTGGGTCTGCGCGCCGACGTGCGCCGCACGCCGATCTGGGGCCTGGGCTGCGCCGGCGGCGCGGCCGGGCTCGCCCGCGCCCATGACTTCGCCCTCGCCGATCCCGGTGCCCGCGTCATGCTGGTGGCACTCGAGCTGTGCAGCCTGACCTTTCAGCGCCGCGAGCTGTCACGCCGCAACCTGGTGGCGGCCTCGCTGTTCTCAGACGGCGCGGCGGCGGCGCTGGTGCTGGGGGCGCGCGCCCACGGCGGCGGCGGCAACGGCGCGGCGCGCCCGCTGGGGTTGGTCGCCGCGCGCAGCACGCTGTGGCCCGACACGCTCGACGTCATGGGCTGGGAAGTCGACAGCAACGGGCTCCACGTCGTGTTCTCGCCCGACATCCCGAGTATCGTGCACGACCGGGTCCGCGCGCCCCTTGACGCCTTCCTGGCCGGACACGACCTGAGCCTCGGCACCCTGGCGCACCTCATCGCCCACCCCGGCGGGCCCAAGGTGCTGGCCGCCTATGGCGAGGCGCTGGGGCTTCCCGCCACCGCGTTCCGACACGCCGCCGCGGTACTGCGCGAGCGCGGCAACATGTCCTCGCCCACCTGCCTGTTCGTGCTGGAGCGGGCGCTGGCGGCCGGCGACGTGGGCGCCGGCGAGAGCGCGCTGCTCGCGGCCCTCGGGCCCGGCTTCGCCTCGGAGATGGTCCTGATGCGCGGGCTCGAGGCATGAACACCCCGCCGCCCGCGCTGCTCACGGCGCTGGCGGCGCTGCTGATCGCGGTGGCCGTCGAACGGCTGCTCGAGCTCCGTCTCTCGGCGCGCCACGGGCGCGCGCTCGCCGCCCGCGGTGCGATCGAGCACGGGCGCTCCCACTTCATCCTGTTCGTCGTGCTCCATGCGCTGTGGCCGGTGGCGCTGGCGCTCGAGGTGCTGATCGGCGGCGCGCGTCCCGGTCGCGCCTGGCCGCTGTGGCTCGCGGCCTTCGGGCTGGCGCAGGTGCTGCGCTTCTCGGCGATCCGGGCCCTCGGCGAGCGCTGGACCACGCGCGTCATCGTGCTGCCCGGCGCGGCGCTGGTGCGACGCGGGCCCTACCGGTTCATGCGCCATCCCAACTACGTGGCGGTGCTGATCGAGCTGATCGCGGCGCCGCTTCTGTTCGGGGCGTGGCGCACCGCGATCGCCGCCACCGCGTTCAATCTGGCGGCGCTGGCCATCCGGGTGCGGGTCGAGGAGCGGGCGCTGGCCTCGACGCCGCAGCCCCCCCGGCTCTAGCCGCCCATCGGAGCTGCGCGAACCCGCGCCCGATCGCGCGTCTACCGCGTCGCGATCTCCACCGGCCGTGCCGCGGCATGGAGCTCGGCCGGAGCGGGCTCCAGCACCCGCACCACCAGCAGCGTCATGTCGTCCTGGGGCTCCATCTCGCCCAGGAACTCGCGCAGCGCCGCCAGCATGCGCTCGGCGACCTCGCGCGCCGGCAGGTCGCGCGGGATCGCGTCCATGACCTCGCACAGCCGCTGTTCCCCGAACAGCTCGCCGTCGGCGTTCATCGCCTCGCTGATCCCGTCAGTGTAGAACACCAGCCGGTCGCCGGGCCGCAGCGCCACCTGATCCTCTTCGTAGTCGGCGTGCTCCATGATGCCGAGGATGGTGCCACCGCGCTCGAGGAACACCCGCTCGCCGCCGGGGCGCATGACCACCGGCCAGTTGTGGCCGGCGTTCGAGAACCGCAGGCGCAGGGCCTCGCCGTCGATGCGGGCCAGGAAGAAGGTGGCGAACTGGTGGGTGGCGGTGCTGCGGTAGAGCAGCGAGTTGATGTTGCGCAGGATCGCGCCCAGCGAGGCCACCGAGCTGGCCTGGGTGCGCAGCGAGGCCTGGAGCATCGCCGACAGCAGCGCCGCCGGCATGCCCTTGCCCGACACGTCGGCGATCGCCAGCAGGTAGCCGCCGTCGCCGGTCGGCACCACGTCGTAGAAGTCGCCCCCCACCGCCTTGGACGGGATGTAGAGCGCGTGGAGCTCGCAGCGCGGCACCACCGGGAACTCGGACAGCAGCGAGGTGCGCTGGATCTGGCGCGCCAGGTTGAGCTCCTCCTCGAAGCGCGCCACCGCGACCCGGTCGCGCAGCAGCAGCGCGTTCTGGAGCGACACCGACACCTGGCCGGCGAGGGTGGCGAGCAGCGTGACGTCCTCCGAGGTGTGGGTGGTTCCGGTCCACTTGTCGCCCAGCAGCAGCGCCCCGACCAGGTCCTCGCGCCAGCGCAGCGGCACCACCAGGGTGAGGCCCAGCGCGCTCAGGGTCTCGATGTCCTCGCGGCTCAGCCCCTCGATGCGGTCGGTGGAGCGGAAGCTGCTCGGCCCGCGCGGAAAGCGCGGCAGGATCTCGGCCAGCCGCCACAGCGCCACCGTCGAGAGCGGCGGGCCGGCCCCGGTGTGGGCGATCGGCTCGTCGTCGGTGAGCGCCACGATGTGGGCGGAGCGCAGCAGCATGGCCTCGGCCAGGGTGCGGATGGTGCGCGACAGCAGCGCCTCGAGGTCGATGGTGGTCTGGAGCTCGCGTCCCAGCTGGCGCAGGACGTTGCGGTAGTCGCCGGGGTCCTTGAGGAACACGGCGTCGAGCATCTCCTCGAGCCGCGCGACCGCGGGCTGGAACAGCGCCAGGGCCATGATCAGGAACACCGGCTCGAACACCCGCGCATCGACCCCGGAGGCCGCGGTCAGCATGCGGTTGAAGCGCGCCACCACCACCAGGTAGATGCCGACCAGCGCCGCCGACACCAGGGCGTAGAGGATGCCGCGGCGCGCCAGCAGCCGGGCGTCAAGGAACTTGTAGCGCACCACCGCGTAGGCGATCGATCCTGGTCCCAGGGTGAGCGCCAGGATGGTGAGCCCGGAGCGCAGCCCCTCCGAGATGCGCCAGTTGAACAGGGTCGGAATCAGGGTCGCGAAGCTGTAGAACCACAGGCAGGCGCCGAGCCCGATCGCGATCGCCCGCAGCTGCTGCTTCAAGCGCGGCACGCGCGCGCGGCGGTAGCTGTCGAACAGCAGCACGATCGAGGCCACTCCGAAGCCCAGGTTGACGAGCGAGAACAGCGCCTGGTGGACGAGGAGGAACAGGTGGACGAACACCCCGGCCAGGCCCACCACCGGCGCCGCGTATCGCAGCATGCCGGCGGCATGGAACTCGAACTGGGGCTTCCACATCGAGAGCGACAGCACCACCACGAAGTGGAATACGTGGGGCGCAAACACCAGGGCGCCGAACCCCGGGGTCCAGATGCGGCCCTCGAACAGCTTGAGCCGGCGCGTGAACGCGCGCTCCTCCGGGAAGATGCTGGCGAACAGGAACAGGGTGGGAAAGAAGAACTCCCACACGTAGGCCATGTTCTGGAGCGCCTCGGAGCGGGCGCTGGTGGCGGAGGTCAGCCCCGCCGGTCCGGTGGCGAGGAAGGCGAGCGCGGTGAGCACCGCGCCCAGCCCGCCGAACGAGAGCATCAGGGCCACCACCCGGTTGAGCCGGTGGCCGGGATTCTCGCGCAGGATGATGAAGCCGAGCAGGAACACCAGCCCGCCCAGCGAGAGGTTGACGGTCGAGAGAACGAGGAAGAGTTTCATCCGCCCCCGGCACCGCGGGTGAGTGGCAGGCTACGGCCGACGGAACCCGGCCGGACCCTGCGTGGAGTACGCCCGAGCCCTGGTTTCGTTGCGGGCGCCCCCGCGCCGGCCGGGCGCGGGAAGCCACCCTTGCATCCAGTCTTTCGCGGCGCAAGTTGCGTCGTCAAGTGCATTTGGCCCGGCGGGCCGGCGCGGCGCCCGGCGCGCGGCGCCACCAGCGCGGTCAGCGGCGCGACCGGCGCGTCCGGGGCGGCGGATGGCGGGCGACCACCTGGGTGCTGATGCCACCGCGCACGTTGAAGCGGCCGATGATGGTCATGCGGCGCGGACGCACCGCGCGCACCAGATCGTCGAGGATCTGGTTGGTCACCTGCTCGAAGTAGTGGCCTTCGTCGCGGAACGACCACAGGTAGAGCTTGAGCGACTTGAGCTCGACGCACTTCCGCTCCGGCGTGTAGAGCACCACGATGGTGCCGAAGTCGGGCTGGCCCGTCACCGGGCACACCGCGGTGAACTCCGGGCATTCGTGGCGGATCAGGTAGTCGCGCCCCGGGCTCGGATTGTCGAAGGTGACGAGCTGGCGGCTGGGCCGGGTCGGCATGCGGGGCTCCTCGAGCGAAGAGCGGGCAGTCTGAGCGAGGCATGGGGCGCGGTCAAGCGCGGCTCGTCGCGACCGGGCCGCCGTGTTATCGTCGCTCCCCCATGAAGCGCGTGTTCCTCGAGACCTACGGCTGCCAGATGAACGAGGCCGACAGCGAGGTCATGGCGGGCGTGCTGGAGCGTGCCGGCATGACCATCGCCGAGCGCCCCGAGGACGCCGACGCCGTGATCCTCAACACCTGCGCGGTGCGCGAGCACGCCGAGCAGCGCGTGCTCGGGCGGCTCGGCGACTTCGCGCGCCTCAAGCAGTCGCGCCCCGGGCTGGTGGTGGGGGTGGCCGGCTGCATGGCCCAGCACCTGCGCAAACGGCTGCTCGACCGCTCGCGGGTGCTCGACCTGGTGGTGGGCCCGGACGGCTACCGCGCGCTCCCGGCACTGCTCAGGCGCGCCGCCGCCGAGCCGGTCGCCGACCTCAAGCTCGACCGCGACGAGACCTACGGCGACCTGGAGCCGAGGCGCGGGCCCGGGATCCGGGCCTGGGTCTCGGTGCAGCGCGGCTGCGACAAGTTCTGCACCTACTGCGTGGTGCCCTACACCCGCGGTCGCGAGCGCAGCCTGCCGCTCGAGGCCCTGCTCGACCAGGTGCGTCGCGCCGCCCGCGCCGGCTACCGCGAGATCGTGTTCCTGGGCCAGACCGTCAACTCGTGGAACGACGGCCGCCACGACTTCGCCGACCTGTTGCGCGCCGCCGCCGCGGTCGAGGGCTTGCGGCGCATCCGCTACACCTCGCCGCATCCGTCCGACCTGAGCGAGCGTCTGATCGAGGCCCACGCGACCGTGGCGGGCGTGTGCCCGCATGTCCACCTGCCCGTCCAGTCGGCCTCGAACCGCGTGCTCGAGGCGATGAACCGCAGCTACACCATCGAGCGCTTCCTCGCCGTCGCCGCCCGGCTGCGCGAGCGCATCCCGGGCGTGGCGCTCAGCACCGACGTGATCGTGGGCTTCCCGGGCGAGAGCGAAGCCGACTTCGAGCGCACCGTCGAGCACCTGCGCGGCATGCGCTACGACAGCGCCTTCCTGTTCAAGTACTCGGCCCGTCCCGACACCCGCGCCGCGCGCTGGCCCGAGACGGTGTCCGAGGACGAGAAGGGCCGCCGGCTCCAGGTACTGGTCGACCTCCAGCACGCGATCTCGGGCGAGATCAACGATGCCTGGATCGGGCGCGAGGTCGAGGTGCTGGTCGAGGGCCCGGCGCGCCGCAACCCGGATCAGCTCTACGGCCGCGCGCCGCAGTTCAAGGCGGTGGTGTTCCCCAATGACGGGGCGGGCGCGGGAGAGCTGCGGCGGGTGCGGATCGCGGGCGCGACGCCGGTGACGCTGGTCGGCGAGGCGCTGCGTCCGGCGGCCACCCCCCCGTCCGCCGCGCTGCTCCAGATCGCCTGATGGACGCGCGCGCCGGCGCGGCGTCGCCGACCGCGATCACTCCGGCGCAGGCGCTCGAGGCGCTGCGCGCGGGCAATGCGCGGTTCGTGGCCGGGACGCCGCGGGTGCGCGACCTGCGAGCCGACGTGCGGGCCACCTCATCGGCGCAGTACCCGTTCGCGGTCACGCTGAGCTGCGTCGATTCACGGCAGCCGATGGAGATCATCTTCGATCAGGGCTTCGGCGAGATCTTCAGCGCGCGGGTGGCCGGCAACGTGCTCAACGACGACATTCTCGGCAGCATGGAGTTCGCCTGCAAGGTGGCGGGGGCGCGGCTGATCGCGGTGGTCGGCCACACTGGCTGCGGCGCCATCACCGGTGCCGTGCATAGGGTCGAGCTCGGGCACCTCACCGGCCTGCTCGCGAAGATTCGACCGGCCCTGAGCGAGGTCCCCGCCGGCGGCCATTCGCACCCACCTGGCGAGGCGGCGTTCGTGGACCAGGTGGCCGAGTCCAACGTGCGCCTCGTGGTGCGTCAGATCCGCAATCGCAGTCCCATCCTGAGGGACATGCTCGATCAGGAGCGGATCATGCTGGTGGGCGGGATGTACGACCTGTCGAGCGGGCGGGTGACGTTTCTGTCGTAGGGCCCGGTCGAGACGCCTCACCTGATCATCGGGATTCGCACGTGAGCGAGGTCGGTGACCGGTTGACCGTTGCACCTGGCCGGCTCGAATCTCCACTTGGATAGCGCGGCCCGGCCCGCCGCCTGGCGATGCGGATACGCTTTCTCGCCAATCCGCCCGGCCAGCATCGAACTTCTGACCGCCCCCCGGGGGTCCACTGCCACCACGAACAACAATGTGTCCACCCCTGCCCGGGAACAATCCGAGCAGACCGCGGCCGGGGTTTCGAGCGCGCGAGACCTGACGCCGGTGCGTTCGAAATCCACCGCGTCGAAGGCCTCCGTGTCATCGATCGGCACCAGCCAGCCATCGGAGTACCGGAACCTCTGCCCGTTGTGGCGGGTTTCGGCGCGATGAACGATTGAATAGCTCGCGGTCAGCGTGTCGCCGGTGACGACGACGGGCAGCCCCACATCGAACAGGTCCTGGTCGCCCGACGCCGAATCGATGACCATCGTTGCTCGCACTTCGTATCTTCCCGGCCTCTCCGCACGCACCGTGAACCGGCGCGGCGGTGCGAGAGCTTGAACCGCGATCGCAAAGACGGTGTCGCCGGCGACCAGAGACAAACCCTCGGGCAGCGCGACTCGCACCATCCCCATGGGTCCATGCCCGAAGAGTGCCGAGGCCTCAGCATAGATGTCCATGGAGTGCAGAAACGCCGGCACCTGTGCCGAGGTAAAGAGGCTGAGTTCGAATGGCGACTGCTCGGCCATTTCAAGGTCGCCTTGTGCCTGGCAGGCCGTGGCCAGAGCACTGAGCGAAACGACCGCGAGCCAGAGGATTCCAGAATGGATGGGTCTGATGCGATGTGGTCTGACCGGCCGGCTCATGGCTTCTCCCCCTCCCAGGCCATGAGCCCGGCGCCGATGGTCCCGGCGCGCTCGCCCAGGGCCGCCGCGACCACACGCAGCTGGCGCTGGTGACTGCGCAGCGCATAGCGCTGAAGCGCGGCGTGGAGCCGCGCGAACAACGGCTCGCCCGCCTGCGCGACGCCGCCCCCCACCACCACGATGTTGGGATCGAGCAGATCGACCGCGATCGAGATCAACGCCCCGAGCCGGTCCGCCATGCGGTCGACCAGCTGGGTCGCGACCGCGTCGCCGCGCGCCGCCGCCGCGAACACCGCGGCGCCGTCCGCGACCTCGAGACCGGCCGCGCGCGCCGCCTCCACCAAGCCGCTCGCCGAGGCTTCGGGCTCGACGCAACGCTCGACCCCGCAGCGGCAGCGCAGCGCGCCCGAGCCGAGCGGCAGGTGCCCGATCTCGCCCGCGCCGCCGTGGGCGCCACGCATCACGCGCCCGTCGACCACGATGCCGCACCCGATCCCGGTGCCGAGCGTGAGCGTGAGCGAGACGCGCGCGCCGCGCGCCGCGCCGATGCGGGCCTCGGCGAGCGCCGCGCAGTTGGCGTCGTTGTCGACCCGCACCCGCGACCCCAGGCTCGGCACCAGCCGCTCGCGCACCGCCATCCCGTCCCAGTGCGGGAGGTGGGCGGTGGTGCCGATCTGAGCGCCGCTGCCGGGCTCGATCACGCCCGGGCAGCCGAGCCCGACCGGAAGCGGGCCCGGCCCGCCGGAGCGGCGGCCGAGCTCGGCCGCGGTCTCGAGCACCACCTCGAACGGCGCGTCCGCGCTCTCCTCGGTGCGGGACGGCCGGCGCACGAACCCCCGCAGCTCGCCGGCAAAGGTCACCAGGCCGGCCTTGAGATCGGTGCCGCCCAGGTCAAGCCCGATGGCGTACGGCTCAGGCATGTGATATTCCCACGCGCGACAGCGTAGCACAGGCGTTTGCGCGCCCCGCCGACGCCGCGCACGAAGGGCGACGAGGTCCGCGATGGCATCCATCGGATGACGAGGCTCGGGCTGCGCGGCGCGCTGCTCGGCGTCCTGCTGCTCTGGAGCTGCGCACCTTCGGGACGATCCCCGGCCTCCGCGCCCGCGACGCGCGGGCTCGATCAGCCGGCGCGGATCGTCACCGATCGCTGGGGTATTCCTCACCTGCGCGCCGCGAGCCTGCCCGATCTCTACTTTGCCTGGGGCTACGTCACCGCGCGCGAGCGGCTGTGGCAGCTGGTCTCCCAGCGCCAGGCCGCGGACGGCGAGCTGTGGCGCTGGCTCGGCAACCGCACGCTGCGCGCCGACGCCGGGGCCCAGCTGTTCGAGCTGCGCGCCCGCGCCGAGGCCGCGTGGGCCAGCGCGCGCCGCGACTCGGCCGCCGCGATGCCGCTCGAGCGCTTCGCCGCCGGCGTCAACGCCTATATGGCGCGCTGTCGTTCCGGCGCCGCGCACTGGCCCGCCGAGCTCGAGGCGCTGGGAGTGAAGCCCGCCGACTGGCGCCCCGCCGACAGCATCGTGCTGCTGCTCGGCCAGGGCGTGGCGCTCGACCTCGCGATTCCCGAGCTCGCCGAGGCCGAGGAGATCGAGGCCCACGGGCGCGAGTGGGCGATCGCACGCCGGCGCTTCGAGAGCCAGTGGATCTACGACACCATCCCGGACAGCGCGGCGGCACGGCTATACGGTCCGGCGCCGCGAACGTCGGCGCGCGAGCACGCCGGCCGCATCGCGCCGGTCGATGCCCGGCTGCTCGCCGCCGCCCGCGGCGCGCTCGATGGCTGGCTCTCCCCCGGCGCCGCGGATCCCGAGGCGCGCGCCAGCAACGTGTTCGCGGTCGGACCACGCCGCAGCGCCAGCGGCTACCCGCTGCTCGCCAACGATCCGCACCTCTCGCTCTCGATCCCGAGCCCGCTCCAGGCCATCCACGTCTCGGTGCCGGGCGTGGTCGAGGCGATCGGATTCTGCGTCCCGGGCCTGCCGACGCTGGTGAGCGGTCGCAACCTGCGCTGCGCCTGGGGGGTCACCGCGCTGAGCGCCGATGTGGTCGATGCCTACGCCGACACCCTCTCCCCCGACGGCCGGCGGGTGCGCGGGCCGGGCGGCTGGACGCCGATCCGCGAGTCGTCCTACGACCTCGGCGTGGGCTGGCGCGGTTTCAGCTTGCCGGTGTTCTGGCGCCACCGCCGCTACACGTCGCACGGGCCGGTGCTGGTCGAGGACCAGAGCCGCCACATCGCGCTCAGCGTGCGCTGGGCCGGCCTCGCCGACTCGCTGCTCGTGACGCCGCTCATGGGCGTCGAGCGCTCGCGCCGGGCCACCGAGGTGTGCGCCCACTTCGCCGCCCTCGCCACGCCGTGCCTCAACCTGGTGGCGGCCGACGCGGACGGACGGGTGCTCTACCAGGCGAGCGGCGCGCTGCCGGAACGCGGCTTCGACCCCGGGCCGGGGCCGCTGCCCGGCGACGGTGCGCACGAATGGCGCGGCATCGTTCCTCACGATCGACTGCCGGCCTGGGGGGCGCCGCCCGGCGGCTACGTGGTCAACTCCAACAACCGCCCGGTGGGGAGCCGCTACGCCGAGCCGCTGCCGCGCTTCGACTGGGCCCACGATCGCGCGCTCGAGATCGCGGGCCGGCTCGATCGCCTGCCGCGGGTGAGCCTCCGCGACCTCGCCGCGATCCAGAACGACATCGTCTCCCGCGGCGCGGCGCGTCTGCTGCCCCTGCTGCTGGGGTGCGCCGACTCGCTGCCCGAGCGCTGGGATCCGCGCATGCGCGCCGCCCTCGACACGCTGCGGCGCTGGGACGACCGCGCCGCGCGGCCGCTGGTCGCCCCCACGCTCTATCGCGGCTGGGTGGGAGCGCTGCAGCGCCGCTCGCGCCTCGGCGGCCTGACCGGGCTCACCGCCGCGGCGCTCGCGGGGCGCGCGCCCGGCGCGCTCCTCCGCCCCGGCGCCGCCACGCCCGAGCGCCCGGCCGAGGCCGCGATCGCCGCGCTGGCGCTGGCCCTCGACTCGCTGGCCGCGCAGCTCGGCCCCGATCTGCGCACATGGACCTGGGCGCGCGCCCATCGCGCGGTGTTCGCGAGCACGCTCACGGGCGAGCGCGGCGCCTGGGAGCCGGCGCCGATCGCGGTCGAGGGCGACAACAGCACCCCCTGCGTCGGGCCCTCGCGGCTGCCGTGGAGCACGACGGTCAGCTTCGGCCCGGTGTGCCGCCACCTCGTCGATCTCGCGGTGACCGACTCCTCGCTCGGCATCATCCCGCCCGGCGACTCGGGGTGGCACCGCGGCGCGCACTACGTCGATCAACTCGACCGGTGGGCACGGCACGAGTACGTGCCGTTCTATCTGTCATGGGACCTGATCGAGCGCGCCAAGGACAGCGAGACCACGCTGGAGCCGGCGCCTTAGGCACCTAAGGCGGCTGGCGAGTATGGACCCTGGCCCCCATCCCTGTGCCGGGCCCCATCAGTACCTTAGGTCCCTGAGGGTGGGATGCCCACCCGAGCGATACGGGATTCGATTGGAGCCTGTACCTGACCCCGCGGTCGGGCGTAGGATCATCATGCCGTGGTAGCAGGAGGAGACATGAGCCCTAACACTTCAGCTGTGGTTGCTCTGCTCGCCGCGCCGATCCTGGTTGGCCCTCCGGCCTTGGCCGGCCAGGTTCCCGTGGACACGCTGGTGATCTGTGGCGTGACGACGGTGTCGACTGCACCCAGCGAAACCGTCTACGGCTGCGCCTTCAACAACTCGGGAGCTACCTACGACCTCAAGTCGGGCCAGTTCTCGGTCGGGGCCGGACCGACGGGAGACGCGGCGCTGAGTGTCAATGACATCTTTCTCGTCTCCGGTCCCAGCACCGCGAGTTCCGTCCCATTCAGCGCCCAGCTCGCGATTCACGTTGGAAGGACGTATGACGGAAGGGCGATTGCCGACATTCGCAGTGACCAGGCGCAGGAGTTTACGTCCAACGGGTCGTGGGTCGGCTCGGACTTCAACCAGGTCCTGTCACTGCCCCTGATCCATCAGACGGGAGAACGCTTTCATCTGGCTGTTCACCTCCGCGCTGTCAACCCCGACGTGGGAGCGATCAGCCCTGCGACGGCTTCAGCAAGGCTCATGTTCGCTGTGCCACCCGGCTACATGGTCACTTCGAGTCAGGGCTACTCGTCGGTCCCAACGCCGACCCGCGAGACCACCTGGGGCCGCTTGAAGGTGATCTACCGCTAGCTCGCAGCTAGCGTCCTGCTTTCCGCCGGAACAGCAGGTAATCCGTATCCGCCCGGAACGGGAAGCGTGCCGCCAGCTCGTAGTCGTCGAGGAATCCCGGCAGCGCGAAGATCGCGGCGGTCACCGGCCAGGCGCTGGGCTGGTTCGTGAACACGTAGGTCGGCCGCCGCTCGCGGATCGCCCACGCATAGTCGCCGCGCGCGAGATGGGGCCGCGCGGCCGGCTCGGTGAGCCCGAGCAGATCGACGGTGGTGAGCCCCGAAGCGTACGACACCATCCCGATCTCGTAGGCGGCGAGGGTCGAGCCGGGGGCCGCGTGCGCCTTGAGCCAGGCCCCCGCCTCGAGCTGGGCCGGCCGGGTCTCGAAGAACCCGATCGGCACCGGAAGCAGCAGCGTGAGGCCGCCGAGGACGAGTCCCGCGAGCAGCGTGACGGGCGCCGCCCATGCTGTGCGCCCGCGCGCCGCCAGCCACTCGAAGCCCATCCAGAACACCAGCGCGAGCGGCAGCGCCATCGGGGCGTAATACCAGCTGAAGTCCGGGAGCCTCAGGACCGAGAGCCCGGCAAAGTAGAGCACGATCCAGGCTCCGACGAGGAGCGGCCCGCGCGCCGGGCGCAGGGCCAGCAGGCACGCCGCGAGCGCCAGCGCCACCGCGACCGGCGCGAGCGAAAACGATCGCACCCCGGCGAGGCCCAGCGCCGGCCACAGCAGCTCGAGGAACTGGGACGACGCCAGCGAGAAGCGCCCCGAGATGGTGGCCGGCAGCACCCCCTTCGCGAGCCCGCTGGCCGGGATCGGGCTGCCGAAGCGCGCGGTCGCGAACGCGATCCACGCCGCGAGCATCACCACGGCCGGCAACGCCGCGCGCCACGACCAGCGTCGCTCGATCAGCGCGAGGCCCGACACCACCGCCAGCACCGCGAGACCGTCGGGGCGCGTGAGCGCCGCCAGCGCCCCGAGGGTAAGCGGCAGCAAGAGGCGGCCCTCGAGCGCCGCCCACAGCGCGCCGACGATCAGCGCCATGTAGAGCGGCGTTTCCATGCCCTCGACGTAGCGGTAGCTGAACGGCGACAGGCTCCACACCAGGGCCGCCGCCACCCCGGCCGCCGGGTGGCCCATGCGCGCGGCGAGCCGCACCAGCAGCGCCAGCGTGACCGCGGTGGCGAGGGTGCCGAGGACGATGCTGAGCGCCGGGACCTCGGCCCCGAGCCGCGCCCCGAGCGCCAGGATCAGCGCGTAGAGTGGCGTCGAGGTGCCGAGCACCGCGGGCTGGCCCGGGTTGAACACGAATCCCAGCCCCTGCGCCAGATTGCGGGCGTAGCGGTAGGTCACGTAGGCGTCGTCGTAGCCGTAGCGCGTGGCGCTCGAGGGAAAGCCGGAGCGCAGCAGCACGATCGCCGCCACCGCGAGCGCCGCCCAGGTCGGCCACGCCCGCGCGAGCCGCGACGGCGCCGCGGCTTTAGCGGCGTCGGCTTTCGGAACCGGCGGCCGGCGCTTCACGCTGGGCTGAGCTCGGGAGTGCGCGGACGGCCGCGGGCCTAGTAGGCGGCCAGCTCCCGGATCGCGCGCGCCAGGCTGTCCTTCTGGGGCAGGATCGCGTCCTCGAGCTGCGGCGCGTAGGCGATCGGCGTATCGAGCGCACCGACCCTCTGCACCGGCGCGTCGAGGTCGGTGAAGCACTCGCTCGCGATGCGGGCCGCGACCTCGGCGCCGTAGCCGCAGAACAGTGTGTCCTCGTGGGCCACGATCACCCGCCCGGTCCTGGCCACCGAGCGCGCCACACTCTCGAAGTCGAGCGGCTGGAGGGTGCGCAGGTCGAGGATCTCGGTCTCGATCCCCTCCTCGGCCAGCTCCTGGGCGGCAAGGAACGCACGCTGGACCAGCGCTCCGTAGGTCACGATCGTGAGATCGACACCCTCGCGCACGATGCGGGCGCGCCCGAACGGCAGCGTGTACTCGGGGCCCGGATACGGCGACTTGGCGTAGGGCTGGCGGTAGAGATGCTTGTGCTCGAGGAACAGCACCGGGTCCTCGGCGCGCAGCGCGGTGCGCAGCAGGCCGACCGCATCCATGGCGTTGCTGGGCAGCACCACGCGCAGACCCGGACAGTGGGTGAAGATGCTCTCGCCGCACTGGCTGTGGTAGGGCGCGCCGCCGCGCAGGTAGCCGCCATAGGCGACCCGGATCACCGCCGGGCAGCTGAAGGCGTTGTTCGAGCGGTAGCGCATGTAGCCCAGCTCGTTCCGGATCTGCATCATCGCCGGCCAGATGTAGTCGAAGAACTGGATCTCGACCACCGGCCGCAGCCCCAGGGTGGCGAGCCCGATCGCGCGCCCCACAATGTTGGCCTCGGCGAGCGGCGAGTTGTAGACCCGCTCGCTTCCGAACTGCTTCTGCAGCCCCCACGTGACGCCGAACACTCCGCCCTTGCCTTTGGCCTCGGTCAGCGCCACCTCGTTCGACGCGTCGGCCACGTCCTCGCCGAACATCACGATGCGCGGGTTGCGCTTCATCTCGTCGCGCAGGCAATAGTTGATGCTCTGGAGCATGGTCTCGGCCTGCTGCGGGTTCTCGATCACCGGGTTCACCGCGAAGCGGTCCGAGGTCGGATCGACGTCGGGCGAGAACACGAAGCGCGTCGCGGTCTCGACCGGCGGCTGGGAGTACTCGAGCGCCTCGTCCGAGGCGCGGCGCAGCGAGGTCTCGACCTCGGCCTTGATGCGATCGAGATCGGCCTGCTGGACGATCCCCTC
>Ga0306920_100001569_pt1 | contig 28460 bp, 22 predicted proteins | sample flu12Cox44000170_FD_204666 | JGI IMG/M metagenome (GOLD analysis project Ga0306920, IMG submission 204666) | Lab enrichment of tropical soil microbial communities from Luquillo Experimental Forest, Puerto Rico - flux4day.12C.oxic.44.000.170 (v2)... | ecosystem: Environmental > Terrestrial >... | reverse complement strand
GCGCCGCCGCGTAACCAAATCCTTCGTAACGCGACGGCACGGCAGCGACCGCGCAGTTTCCATAAAGCTCGAGCAGCGCCCTACGGGGAAGATAACCGGTTAGTTCAATTCGATCCGCGACACCGAGCTGTTGCGCCAGCGCGATGCACTCCGACGCATACGAAGTCTGCGGTCCAACCGCTACGAGGCGCGCCTGCGGCAGATGTGCCAACGCCCGCACGAGCAGCTCGAGATTCTTACGCGGCTCGATCGTGCCGACAGCCAAGATCGTACACCCGTCTCCGGCGCTTCGTGTGAGGCTGCAGAAATCGTCTGCGACGCCGGGGTAGACGACCTCGACGCGCGCCGGCTCGATGGCCGCACTGCGCCGCAGTAACTCGTCGCGCGAAAACGCCGAGTCTACGACAATGCGCGCAGCGTGAGAATAGCGTCGCAACGAGAATTCGCCGAAGTAATAGCGCGCATACAGCCGCGCGTGGTTCTGCACTGCAAGCCAAGCAACGTCGTGCACGGTAACGACGACGGGGGGACCATGTATCCACGGCATCGTTCCGGCGGCGCAGTGCAGCAACGGCGCACCCGATGCGCGTGCGCGCAACGGCAGCAGCACCTGGTCCCACATCACGCGGCGATCGAAGCGCCACGGATCGAGCCTCGGCTCGCTCAACTCGGCGATTTCGACGCCGCGCCGGTGCAGCGCTTTAATCAAACCTCGTACGTACTCACCGATTCCCGTGGCAGTGCCGATGGCGAGTTGCGCGTCGAGCGCAACCTTCACTGGATAGGACCTTTGGTCACTCGGCCGGTCTGCAAATCGTGTTCGAGCGCACGGACCATCAACGACCGGGGATCGACCGCGCGCCCCTGCTGCAGATAAAGCTGCGCTTTGGCTCGATCGCCACGCTCAAAAGCGATGACGCCGAGACCAGCGATTGCGTCGGCGCTTTCCGGGTCGATCTCGCGGGCCCGGAGGAAGAGTTCCTCCGCGCGCCGGCGCGCTCCGATCAGATCTTCCTGATTGGCCGCTGCAATAACGTAGCGTTCCGAGAGCGGTGAGATCCGCACGGCGGATTCAAAATCACCAAGCCCGCGCCGCAGCCACGCAAGCTGCGTCGCGCTCCCCGAAACTTGCCGCCAGGCTTCCTGGTTTGCAAGTATGCCCATATGCCAATAGGTCTCGGCGACGGCGTCGGGATGCGTCGCTGAAAGCGCGAGCCGAGCCTCGAGCAATCGTTCGAGCGCATAGCCCTCCGCCGGGTTCTGGGCTGCGCGTGCAAGTACGGCGGATTGCACCGCATTCGCATCAGGCGCTGCGAGAAAATACTCCAGTGCTAGTTGTTGCTCGTGGCGCGCCAGCGCGATGCGTCCTAAGATTTCGTCGCGGGTGGGCGAGGCCGGCAAGCGGAGCGCATGAACCAGCGCGCGCGCAGCGTCGCCCTCGTCCAACGCAGCCTCGGCCAGCGTCGCTTCAACGTAGGGTGCCGGTGCGACGCGATCGAGTAAGTCATAAACGGCCCAACCGAGTCTCGACGGCACGCGGCGTGGGAATGTTCCGGGCGCAGCCGCGCTTGACGCGAACGCGTCCGAAGCGGCCTGTATGCAAGCCAAGGCGACGACTAGAGCCGCGATTACGCCGCCGACGACCCAACGCACGGCGGTTTTGCGGGCGCAAACGCTCGGTGCAGTGGATTTAATCGGGGGTCCTTGGCTTAGAACTTGACGGTGAAGTTTACGTCTTCGCGCGTCTGCGTCGATCCGGGGAGCGGGAGGAAGCTGTCGCCGCTAAACCGTTCCTGATAGGCTGAAATGGAGAGCGTTTTCGTGGCGTCCGGATTCGCGAATATCAGTTTTCCACCGTAGGTATTGTTCACGGCGTCGAGGTTTACCAGACCGGGTAAACCATAACCACCGAAGAGGCGCTGGGCGCCGTAATTGAGGTTCAGCGTCAGGCCGCGCACGAGCGGAACGCCGATCCCTGCGCCGACGGAGAACCGGTTCAAATCCGCGTAACTCGGGATTACCAGCGGTGCGTCCGCGCCGGGCAGCTGCCACGCCGATGCCGAGTCGAGCGTCGATGCGGAGAAACCGTTGAGGTCATTGCGGGCAACGTGCTCGTATTGCGTGGTGAGATTCAGATTGAGATCGCGCTTACCGGCGCGAACGTGGAAGTTTGCGCCCGCGCCGTAGGAGTTATCGCGCAGCGAGATTTGCGGCGTTGTCGCAGCCGCGCTTTGAACGTTGCCTTCGAATTTCACGCCGGCGACCTGCATCGTCGCGGGTACGAAGGCGGTCGAGTGAGTCGTCCCGCTGCTCTCGCTGGTTGCCAGCGTACTCGACGCGGGTGGTACGAAGGCCAGCGTGCCCGGTGCCGGTGAGATATTCGGCGCCGGTGGAACCGGCTGATATTTTGCCGTCAGCAATGCGCTGGACGGGATGAGCGTTACGAGATTGTCGCGTGCTTGCGCGGACGCCAAGAAACGTGCGCTGCTTTTCAGCAAGCCGGCATCGACCGCTTGGGAGAGATTCTCAAGGCCGCTCTCTTGCGCGGCGCCGCTGCTCGCCAGCGCAACGCGCGTTGTGTCCGTGACAAATCCCGGGCTGCGGTCGGCCGGCGATACCTGCAAAGCAAGTTCGCGCATGGGCGACTCACTAGTACGATCGCCGCTCGCCGCTGCGAACGAAGCGTTCACGTCGGAGTTCTCTCCGAAGACACGGAGCATTAACTGCGAACCGAGATCAAACTGCGGAGCCGGCGGGATCACAGCAGCCGCGTGCGCGGTAACGCAACAAAATATCAGCGCGAGCGCTGCACCTGCTACAACACCGCCGGGTCGACGCACCGATCCTCCTCTAAGAGTACATACCCGAGACAGACCGCCAACATGACGCTGTACACCGGGCTGCTTACCTTGGAGGTTCACCCTCTATACCCCTTGCGAGAAAGCGGCGCGCGATGAGGATCGCCGCGTAATCGTCGATCGGACGATCCGGCAGCTGCAGGCCAAGCGGAATCAAACGGCGCCAGCCGCGGGGAGGGTGCTCGGCAAAGTAGAGCGCGCGCGCCATCCGGCTCGTCTCGTATTCGTCGACGTAGTGGACCGGTAGACGCAGGGAGTGGAGCGCAGCCTTCACGGCGCGCGCATTCGTGCCGCGCCCCAATGCCAGCGCCCAGACCGGCCGCACCGTCAAGAGTTCGCTTAGGCATCCGTGCAAGCGCTCGATCGATTCGATGCCGGCGGCGATCACCGCGCCCGAGTTGTCGACAAGCGCATAGCCGGCCTTGCTGCGTCCCGGATCGACGCCGATTACCGCGCCGCGCGTCACGGCACTTGGGTTAACGCAATGATGATCGGGATGCCCCCAACGTGAGGGTAGAAATCCTCTGCAGCGTATGCCGTTAAGAGAAAGGTTCCGGGCTTTGCAATCTGCTGCTGCATCTGCTGCGCGTCTGGAATGAGCTGCATCGGTTGAAAGATGTCGGAGAGAAACGGCGGCAGGTTCAAGCGGCGCGCAGTTACCGAAACATAGTTTTGGAGCTGAATGAGCGCGATATTGATGCTGGCACCGCTGCGACCCGGGATCACGAGTTGGGCGATCCGCTGGCCTTTCTGAAAGTAACGGATATCCGGGGTTACGTTGATCCCGAAGTGGATCTGGTCGTTCTCGAAGAGGTTCTGATCGGAAGTAACCGTCAGCATCACGTTGGCCTGTGAGAGCTTTGCGGCCGTCGTTAAATCGTTCGCGAGACCTTTGAGTTTCCGATCGGCATCCGGGGGTATCGCGTAGGGGCGCAATCCCAAACGCGGATAGGTCGCGTTGACGTACTTCACTGCGAAAAAGTAGTAGTTGCGAATAGTTGAAAGCCGCACCGATTCCGGCGCAGATTGCGGGATGATGCGATAGAACGGAACCATCAGGGTGTCGACCGGAAAGACGAGCCGCCCGGTGTTTACCTTGGTCTCGAGATCGCGCTGGCGAGCTTGAAGTTCGGCGATCTGCTGATTGATCGTGGCAAGCTTGAAGAATGCCGTCTTTACTTGCTCCGACGCGAATATCGCGCCCAGCGTGACGACGAGCGCGATGATCATTCCGGTAGCTATCGCGACGATCGTCGACGTATAGCGCGGTCGAATCCCGAAGAGGCTCAGCCGCTTCCGCCCGACTTGATGGCCAACGCGATCGCCGACGTACGCGACCATGCCGGCCAGTGCCATCACTGCAGCAACGTTCCCAATACCGCGAATGACTTGAACGAAGTTCATATTTGGGCCGCGCGCCGCAACCGAACCAGACCGATCGCGGTAAACAGGATGTTCGGCATCCACGCCCACAGTGCCGCCAGCGCCACGAATGCCTCGGCGATGAACGAGCAGATCGTCATAACAACGTAGTACACGAAGACGATCGCCAGCGATAGGCCGAATCCCAAGCTGGTACTGCCGCTGGAGCGAATCGAGCGCAGTCCCAGCGGTATCGCGATCAGGATGAAGACGAAGCACGCGAACGGACGGGCGAGCTTCTCTTGATAGGTCGTCACGTACTTGCGATACTCGGTCGGGGTGAGCTGATTGGAACGGACCATTTCGGCGATCTCGGACCTGCTTAAGTTCTCTGGATCGTCGTTGCTCATTCTCTTTACGAGATCGGTTGGATTCTCGCCGATTTCGACCTCCTGTTCCGCGATGCGCGGCTCGGCGAGCGTCGTCCCATCAGGATTGAAGCGATAGACACTGGAATTTTGCAGCGTCCACTTGTTCGCGGTGAACTCCGCACGGTCGGCGAAGGCGATTTGCCGTGCAACGTTGTGGTTGTCGTACTGAATCAACGTGACGTGGAGCAGAGCGCGAGAGTGCGGCTCGTATGCCGTCGCGATCGTGACTTGGCGACCCCCTCCCGGAAGAGGTGCGGAGACTGTCAAATCGCGATTGAACGCGCTCACATGGTTGATGATGTTGTTCTCGATCATAATCATTTGGTCGTTGGCGTACGGAACGACGCGTTCTTGGAGAAAGAGCGTGACGAACGAGAGCACGATTCCAACCGCAAGCAGCGGGGCGACGATGCGCGCAAACGTGATTCCGGCGGCTTTCATCGCGACGAGCTCGCTTTCACCCGAGAGCCGTTGCACCGAGAGCAGCGTTCCGAGCAGTAGTGCCATAGGAATCACCAGAACGACGTCGGCCGGCAGCGACCACAAAAAGACGAGCAGCGCGGCCCACAACGGCGCGTGCTCGCTGCTAACCATCTTCCCGATGTTGAGGATCTCGGTCGCCGCAAAGATCAGCATGAACGCAGCCAAGCCGAAAGCGAACGGGCCGCCCAGCTCCGTCAGCATGTACCGATCGAGTATCGTGAATTTCATCGGTGATCTCAAAGTCATCCTTCGACTCCGCTCAGGATGAAGCTGGGAGGCTGACGGTACCGCTATAGTCTGAATCCCTCGCCCAAATAGAACTGGCGCGCGATCGGCGAGTCGAGGACCTCTTGCGCGGTTCCCGAGACTTCAATGCGGCCGTTGTTCAAGATGTAGGCGCGATCGACGATGGCAAGCGTCTCGCGCACCTGGTGATCGGTGATCAAAATGCCCAATCCGCGATCGCGCAGCTGCCGGATCATAGCCTGAATGTCGGCGACGGCAATCGGGTCGATTCCGGTAAACGGCTCGTCGAGCAGGAGAAATTCGGGTTGGATCGCCAGCGCGCGGGCGATCTCGACGCGGCGCCGCTCGCCGCCGGAGAGGCTGTCACCGCGCGCGTCGATGAATGCGCGCAATCCGAACTCCTCCAGTAATCCCGGCAACCGGCGCTCCCGTTCCTCGTGGGCGACGCCATTCTGCTCCCAAATCAAACGAATGTTATCGCCGACGGAGAGCTTGCGAAAGATCGAGTTCTCTTGCGCGAGATAACCGATACCGTTGCGCGCGCGCGAATACATCGGCGCGCCGGTCAGATCGGTCTCGCTTGCGCCGTTGCTCAGGCAGACGGTGCCGCCATCGGGTTTGACGAGTCCCACGACCATGTAGAACGTCGTCGTCTTCCCCGCGCCGTTGGGGCCGAGCAAGCCGACAATTTCACCAGTCTCTACTTCGGCCGTGACGCCGTTAACGACGGTACGCTCGCCATACCGTTTTACGAGTCCACGTAACTTAATCGATGAACGTTCGCTCATTGCATCCGCATGTGAGTGAGTGAGATGTCGGAATCGAAGCTCGAACCAGTGGCGCGAAATCCTTTCGGATCGGTAACAACGACGTTGCCGGTTCCGTGCAGCATTCCAGTGGCTTGCTCGTACACGAGCTGATCGCATTGCAGCGTCATGCCCGCGGACGTGCGCGCGTGCACCCCGGTCAGCAACGTCACCGTGTGCATCGTCTGATCGACGACCGCCTGCGGCGCGTTTGCAGTGATTCGCGAGCCGCGCGGATCGTGGAACGTCACGCGCGCGTCGGAAAATACGGCGCGCGCGCTGCCTTGCGGGCCCTTGCTCTCGTACGAGCTTGCCAGCACATCGTAGTCGACCCGGTTGTGGACTTGCTGAATGAGCCGAACGGGCCGATTGGGCGAGCCTTTGCCCCTGATCGTAAGGGCAAGCGGCGACGCCGTAGGACGCGCCCGAGTACCGGGAGTCGCGGGAGGCGGGGTCGATTTGGGCGGCTGCGGATTGCACGCGGCAGTCGCCAGCAGCCAGATCGCCGTAAGCCCGCGGATGCGCCGCACTAAATCTGGCCCGACCTTGCTCTGTCGCACAACCACTTGCCAACTCTCCAGGTGCACGCTAAGTGCGTTATTTACGGGTGCTCTCGGCAAACGGCCTGGCTGGGGAAGCGGCTCCAGCGCCGTCGGTATGCGAGCCTCGCGCCGCTGCCAGAGCCAGGCCCAGCGTCGGCATCCACAAGCCGAAAATTACGACACTCACCGTGTCGATCAGCCCTTGCACGGCGATGCCGACCAGTCCCGCCGTCACGCTTAGCGCCAAGAACCGCTCGCGTGGATCGGCCTCCAAAAGCCGCCGTCGCAGCTCGACAACGAAGCGCCACGTCAACCATGCGACGGCCGTTACGCCGACGATGCCAAACTCAGCAAAGAACGTTAGGTAGAGACTATGCGCGTGGAAGGCAACCGGATCGGCATCGGGAGCGCGCACGATCGCATAGAGCTTAGCAAAATTAAACGGCCCGACACCGGTGAGCGGAAAACGGTCGATGATTTGAATCGCCGCTTGCCAGATCGAAAGGCGCGTATAGTCTTCGCTCGGATCGTGATGAGCATTGAAGAGCAAGAGCACCGCAAGAATTCCGGCTGCGACGATCGCCACGGCGACGGTCGCACGATAACGCGTTCGTGCCGCTGCCAAGAACGCCGCCGCAGCCGCAAATCCCATCCAGCCCGCACGCGAATAGGTAAGCGCGAGCGCCGCCAACCCGATTGCGAACACCGACCAACTCACGATACGCAGCCAGCGTCGCTCTGCGATGCAAGCCACCGCATAGGCGATCGGCAAGAGGACGATGAGATAACCGGCGAGCTCGCCCGGCAGAATAAACGTGCCGGTCGCGCGGCCGTGTGCGATTGCATATTGCGCAGCCGGCGCGTGGAGCACGACCATGCCGATCGCTAGCGCCGCTGCGACGCCGCCCGAGAGGAGATACGCCGATAGCAGCACAAGCGCCGCGTTGCGATCGCCGTAGAATCGCACGAGCGAGCAGTGCCAAATGACGCCTAATGCGCCGATGAACGTAAAGACCACTCCTGCGCGTGGATCGAACCCAAGCGCTCCGGCCAGAATGCCCGCGCCAACGATCGCCGCGAGCGGCAAGAGCAACGGCTGCGAGCCTCGCAGGGGATAGCGAATCAGCATGGTCGTAGCGTAGATCGCGAGCAGTCCGCAGAGCCCAAAGATCGCGAAGACGGCGGTCCGCGGGACCAGTGAAATTCCGGGAAATGCGACACCCGTCAACGCGATGAAGCTCGGGAAGAGCGGCACCATCGCGTAGACCAGGCCGAGCGCTGCCGGCATCCAGCGCCGCAACTAGGAAACCTCGCGGACGTTCGCGAGCGCGGCGATCCGCTCGGCAATCCGTCGCGCGCCGCCACCCTGGCCCATGCGTGCGCGACCTGCTTCACTCATGCGCAGACGCCGCGCCGGATCGTCCAAAATACGGCTCACGCCGGCTGTGGCAGCCTCTAAGCTCCCCGGCAAGACGACCAGCGCATCGCCGAGTAATCCGCATTGACGCTGCCGATACCACCGTGCCCTTCGATCGCGATCGCGTTCGAAGGCGATCACCGGAACGCCGCCGGCAGCGGCAGCTTCGTTCGCCGTTCCGGCTTGGCCGAGAACTAACGATGTTCGCGTCAGCAGCGGTCCAAGCGCGCCGCGCCAAGCGCGCACGATTTCGCGTCCATCGCGGCTCAGCACGAATGGAATCGCGTCGTCCGCAGTTAGGCGAACCTCCCAACCGGCACGCGCCGCGTCGGTTGCGAATCGCTCGGCTTCGAGGCCGCGCGAAACGGAAAAGGCCGCGCCGAGCGACGGCCGGTGTTGCGCGAGATCACGAGTGAGCTCGAGCAAGAATGCCCCGTCATCGTAGGCGCTCTCGCGGCTCCCCGGAAAGAGCGCGATCGCCGGCGCAAACCCTGCAACCGCCCGTGCAGCGGCGGGATCGTCGGGCGTCGCAAAGAGATCGACGATCGCGTTGGCCACACCGGCCGTCAGTCCGTGCCGGCGCAACGCCTCCGCGGTCGCTTCATCGCGCACGAAGCAGGCCGATGCCTTCCGTAAGATCAGCTCCTCGAATGGTCCGTACGCAGCAACGGCAACGCTCTTTGCGGTCCCGACGAAGACCGTGGGCGCGCGTGCGAGCAGGGCCATCATCAGCGCATAGACGTCGCCGACCGCGACCGTGACATCGTATGAGCCGCGGGCGCGGCGTAAAAAACTCGCCTGTTCCCAAGTCAGTCCGATCAGACCGGCGCGCACGTCGAGCGTTAGATTGCGCACGTTACCCATCGCGATCAGCCCGCCGCTCGGCATGGTGCGCCGCGGCCCAACCTCGTGCATCGCCTGCGACGAGACCCGGCCGACAAGCGCGAGATGATCGATGCGCGCATCCGGCACGAGCATTCGCAGCTCGCCGGAAATTCGATCGGCGATCGCCGCTTCGCCATGGCCGTTGGTAACGAAGAGCACGCGCATCAGGATTCACGCAGCAGCGGCAACAGCGCGAAGCCGGAGACGGCAAAACGGCCGTTCGCCGGCTCGTACGTCAGTTCGTTCTGCGAGACGAAACGACCGTACGGTCCAGCATGCACGATCGGAACGCGGCCGACGTACTCCGGCGACTCCAGCGTGTCGTGACTATGCCCGCCCAGCAGCAAATCGATGCGCGGCAGGCTTCGCGCGAGTTTACGATCCGAGGAAAGACCGAGATGCGAGAGCACGACCAGCAGCTCGCCGTCGGGGACTGCGCGGGCGTACGGTTCGATCGCTGCCACCGGATCGATAAAACGCCAGCCGAAAACTAGTTCCCAAGGGCTTCCCGTCGGATACTGCATCACGAGCAGGGCCAAAACGTGGACGCGTACGGCCGGCGACCCATCGGCAGTGTAATCGAGGCGAAGCTCGGGGACGAACGGCAGCGCGCGTCCCTTCGTATCCTGCAAGTTGGTGCAGACGAGCGGGTGATCCATCCTCGACGCGCGCGCACGCAACGCTCCGAAGAGATAGTGGAACTCACGATTGCCGATTGCTTGCGCATCGTAGCCCGCGGCATCGAGCTCGTCCACGATCGGCTCGTTGCGATGATAGACGGTTTGGCTTCCGCGCAGCGAGTCGCCGCAGTCAAAGAGCAGACCCGGGCGTTCGGTACGCAACTGCCGCAACCGTGGCGCGATACCGCGACGATCGTGCAGATCGGACGTATGATAGATGCGAACCACGCTACGAAGCTCGCACGTGGGCGAGGTCGACGGCGAAACGCGCGCAGCGCTGTAGTGCCTCGGGTGGCCCAAGCGCTTCACGCATCTCGGCAAATGCGGCTAGTTGCTCCGACGGGTCGTTCATCAATGCGTCGAGCGTGTCGGCAAGGCCCTGCGGAGTCGCCCGCTCCTGCAGCAGTTCGGGAACGACTTCACGCCCGAGCACGAGATTCGGCAACGTTATGAAACGATGCCGAATCATTCGTAGGCCGTACCAAATGAGGATCGGCGGGATGACGTAGATCGCAACGACCGGCACGCCGGAGAGCGCCGTCTCGAGAACGGCAGTCCCCGATGCCGCCCAAGCGCCATCGGCGCCGGCTAACGCAGCCGGCACGCCGCGAACAATTTGGACGTTGCTCAAAGCTTCGCGTTCCAATGCGCGCGCGATCGTTGCCTCGGCCTTTACGTCGGCAGCCGCAAAGGCGCCCCGCAATTCCGGTCGCCGCGCTTGCAGTTCGCGGTAGGCCGCCGCCATCACTGGGATATGACGCCGCAGCTCGCCGCTGCGGCTTCCGGGCATCATCGCCACGACTCCCCCGTCGTGCGGCGGCGCGCCGCGCTGTGCGCGCACCGGATAGCGACTCGCGAGCGGATAGCCGAAGTAGACGATCCGGCAGCCGATGCTCTGATAAAACTCGTATTGATGCTTGAATGCAGTGACCGGAACGGTCAACGCGCTGACTCGGCGCGCTTTATCCTCGTTGTCGAGCCAGGTTCCCGGCGGAAAGAGATCGAGAATCGGGCCCGCATATCCGAATCGCCGCAGCGTCGACGCCAACCGCAGGTTAAACACCCCGAAATCGACCAGCACTACCAGATCGGGCTTCGACGCAATGATGTATGCAGCGGTGCGCAGCATCGCATTGAGCAACTTCGGAATGCGCGGGATCGCCGCCAGCGGACCCATGCTCGCCCAGCCGGTATGATTGCGCCATAGCCGAAACCCTCTCGTGCGCATCGCCTCGGCGCCGATTCCTTCGAACTGCGCGTCGCCGTCGATTTCTCGAATCGCCTGCGCTAGCGCGATTGCAGCAGCTTCCCCCGACGGCTCACCCGTTGAAAAGAAATATCTCACGCTACGCTACTTCCGCCCCTTGCAGTCTCGCCCAAGGAACTTCGACTGCGGTGCACGACGTGATGTTGAGGAGGCTCCGACCGACGAGCGGAGCCACGGACGGCGAGAGCGAGGAGGCGGAGCAGCAGGAGCGGAGCCCGGATGGCGGAGCGACGAGCGGCTCCGAGACGTCATGTCGCGCACCGCATAGAAGTTCCAGAAGCGCGACTACAACCTATTTCAGCACGCCTCGTTCGGAGGGGCTTTCGAGGAAGGCTATGATCTCACGGCCCGGAGCCGTCGTGACTTCGGATTTCATCGCGTCGATTGCTTGCGAGACGTTGAGCTTCGGATTGTAGAGCAGCTTATAGAATTTCTTGATCTCGTTGCGTTCCTCGGGCGTGAAAGCGGCGCGGCGCAATCCGACGCTGTTGAGCCCATAGGGCTGGCACGGATTGCCTTCGACCAGGAAGAACGGCGGCACGTCTTTGGTTAGCTTGCTCATCCCGCCGACCATCGCGTTGCGGCCGATGCGCGTAAACTGGTGAACGCCGGTCTGTCCCCCAATGGTCACGTAGTCGCCGATTTGGACGTGCCCCGCGAGTTGCGCCAAGTTGCTCATCGTGACCCCTCTACCCAAGACGCAGTTGTGGGCGATGTGCACGTACGCAAGCAACAGACAGTCGTCGCCGACTGCGGTCACTTCATCGTGACCGGTCGCGCGCTGAATGCTGACGTACTCACGCAGAATCGTGCGGCTTCCGATCCGCGTGTAAGAGCGCTCACCGGTATATTTACGGTCTTGCGAGGCCGCGCCGATCGTTGAGAACGGGTAGATGCGGCAATCGTCGCCAATCTCCGTCCAGCCGTTGACCACGACGTGCGCGTGAAGCATCGTGCCGGCCCCGATCGAGACGTGCTCGCCAACGATGCAGTACGGACCGATTTCGGCGTTCTTCCCGATTTGAGCGCCGGGATGGACGATCGCTGTGGGATGGAGCATCGCTAAAGCTTAGACGTGCAAAACGCTGGAATCGGCGCCGAACATTCGGGGATCGGAGGTAATCGAAAACATCAGCTCGGCCGAACAGGCGAACTGACCGTCGACTTGTGCCTCTCCGAGAACCCATCCGATATTTCGCTTGTGGCGCAGCATCGTCACTTCCATATCGAGCCGGTCTCCCGGAATCACCGGCCGGCGGAATTTGGCCTTGTCAATCCCTGCCAGATAGGGCGTCTTGCGCGAGAACTCGCCGGGTTCCAAAATCATCGCGCCGCCCAGTTGTGCCAACGCCTCGATCATGTAAACGCCGGGCAAGACCGGATTGCCCGGAAAGTGCCCGGCGAAGATCTGTTCGTTGTACGTGATGTTCTTAAAGCCGCGCGCACGCACCATCGGCTCGAACTCGAGAATGCGGTCGACCAGCAGCATCGGATAACGGTGCGGCAAGCGTTCAAAGATCGCGCGGATGTCCATTTCGGCCAAGTTCTTCTCTCCTATGCGGACGATACGCGAGCGGGCGGTACGTGAGAATGTTGGCGTAGGGCGCGTGTCAGCGTTGCGTGCAGCTCGTGACCGCTTTTGATCGCCAGAAACTCGCAGCGAGGCCACGCTCCCAACAGCGCGAGATCACCGATAAGATCGAGCACTTTATGGCGAACGGCCTCGTTCGGCCAGCGCAAGGGTTGCATCGGTCCGTCCGGCGCGTAGATGACCGCGTTCTCCAAGCTTCCGCCCCGCCCTAAGCCTCGAGCCAGCAACGCCTCGATCTCGTGCAAGTAGGCGAAGGTTCGGGCCTCAGCGATCTCTTTTCGATATTCGCGAGGATCGACGCGGCCGTCAAAGTACTGCGTGCCGATCGGCGGTTCGAAATCGGCAACGAAACGGACGCGAAAGCGCGACGCCGGAAGTGCGACGATCATGCGGTCATCGTCCTGAACAGAGAATGGAGCGTCCAATTCTAGGAGCGTTCGCGGGAACGGCTGCGTTTGAAGTCCGCGCGCAACGATCGCCGAAGCGAACTCGGCCGCGCTTCCGTCGAGAACCGGAATCTCCGGGCCGCGCACTCGGATCTCGGCGTTGCTGATACCCATTGCGAAGAGTGCGGAGAGCAGGTGCTCGGTCGTCGAAACGCTGACCCCGTTGCGTCCCAGCACCGTCGCGCGGACGGTATCGACGATGTACTCAGCCGTCGCCGGAACGCGCACGCCGTCAAGAACGAAGACCAAGCCCGCATCGGGTGGCGCCGGGTGCACTTCGATTGAGGCTTGCGCTCCGGTGTGAAGCCCGACACCCTCGAAGTGCAGCGCATGGCGAACCGTCGCCTGCATCACCGGGAACGCTCTAAATCCTTCACACGCTCGAACAGCTTTGGCAGCCTGCGAATCATGACCTGTTGGCGCAGTTCGTCGCGATGCTCATGCGCCGGATTTCCCGAAACCGTCTTACCGGCGTCAATATTCCGCCAGACGCCGCTCTGCCCCGCGATCGTAACGCCGGAACCGACGGTTAAGTGTCCGCCGAATCCGACTTGGCCGGCAACTTTGACGTAATCGCCGATTACGGTCGATCCCGCAAGCCCGCTCAACGCAGCAATCACGCAGTGCTTGCCGATTCTACAATTGTGCCCGACCTGCACCAGATTATCGATCTTCGTCCCAGTCCCGATCTGCGTGCTGCCGATTTGGGCGCGGTCGATGCACGTGTTGGCGCCGATCTCGACGTCGTCTTCAAGGACGACGTTGCCGATCTGGGGGATTCGCTCCGCGCGTCCGCCCACGAATGCCCAGCCAAAGCCCTCGCTCCCGATCACGCACCCCGCGTGGAGAACGACCCGCTTGCCGATTCGAGTACCCGGCATGATCGCAACGTGCGGATGGATCAACGTCGACTCGCCGATTGAAACACCCTCACCGATGTACACGCCGGCACCGACGTAGACGTCGGCAGCGAGCTCTGCGTCAGACGCAATCGTTGCGCTGGGATGGCGGAGCGGACCACGAGGCCTCGCCGGACGCACCGCGGCCAGCAGCTGCGCCAGCGCGTGACGAATGTTTTCGACAACGATCAGCGGCTTTGACGGCGCACCGCGCACGAGCTCGCGTTGCACGAGAATCGCCCCCGCTGCGCCGGCGAGCGCCGACGAAAAGTACGCTTCGCTCGTCGCGAAGGTGAGGGAGTCGCGGGTCGCCTCGTCAACGGTGCTGATTCGCGCGATTTGAAGGCTACCGTCGCCGACGACGCGTCCGTCGAGGCGGGCAGCCAATTCGTCTAGCGTACCGAGCATTCTAGCGCGGCGCTAGGTTCCCGGTGAAGGCGAGGCTTTCTCCGTGATGTTGAGCGCCTTCTCGACGTCGCTGGTGATGTCGACGCCGCCGTATCCAATGCCTTCGCGAGTCAAGACGAGCTTGAGCTGCCGTTCCGACGCAATCTTGCCCGCCGCGTCGCGAATCTGCTGCGAGAGCCGGTCGGTCACCTTCGAATACTTGCGCTCCAAGAAGAAAGCATCGCGCTGCTTGAGCACCGTGCTTTCGCGGCGCGACGTAATCGTTCGCTCCTCGGCAACCATTTGGTTCTGATAACCCTGGTATTCCGGCCAGTTCGTTACGATGCGCTGCACGTCGACCAGACCGATCGCACTGTGCCCGGCACAGCCTGCGAGGAACGTGGCGATCACAACGATTGCGATTCCCCTGTACTTTTTCACTCGTGTTGACTCTCGATATCTTGGATGACGAGGTTGGTCATGTCGTAGCCGCCCACGGCAGCCTGGATATTGACGAAAACGATGCTGAATCCCCGGTCCTTGGCGATACGCGACGCGTCGCGCTCGACTTGGTTGAGAATTTGCTGGTAGAGCTCGACACGCCGCTTCTGCAACGATCCCAGCTCCTTCGCCGCGGCCCCGGTCGCCCCGACATCGGCGCCGTGCAGTGCCGCAAACTGACGATCGAGATCGCTTTTAGTCGCGTTGTACTCGTTGATCGTCTTGCCCGCGTCGGCCTGAAACTGGCCGACGAATTGACGATGGATTCGCGCGAGCTCAGCGGTGACGTTCGGAGAGAGATTGGCCGGCAGTGCGGGCGCGCCGCCGAGGCTGCGCAGCTGCGTGCCAACTTCGTTGCGATGCTCCTGCAGTTTCGCAGTGGTCTGCGCTTGGATCGCGCCGACTTGCGAGCGAATTGCGCCGCCGGTCTCTCGATCCAACTGCGCGCGGTAAGCGCGCAGCGTTGCGGCATCGGCGTTGCGCTGAGCAAGCATCTGCGAAGCCTCCCTGTTGTTGATGTCGTCGAGCTGCGCTTGCGCCTGCCGCCGCGCCGCCGGATCCATCGCGAGATTCGAGAGACGCATCTTGATTGCAAGACGAGCTGCCGCATCTTGCTGCGTCAGACGCAGTGAGAGGTCCGTCTCGTTCTGCTGGAGCTGCTCGGCTTTCGCGCGGTACTTCTGCTCGGCTTGCGTCTGTAGTTGCTTGACGACCGACGAACTCGCTGCATTATTTTGGGCCACCACGCTCTGTTGGTAGGCTTGAAAGTCCGCGTTGGCCGCCTGGGCGGCCTGTTGCGCCTGCGCAGCCGACGTATTGCTCAGCTGTTGCGCTGCGAGCGCGCCGGAGCCGTGGACGCCAGCCGCAGCAAGTGCAGCTTGATCGGCTTGCTGCTCCCGTTGCACGTACTCGCGCTGCTTTTGCGCTAGAATTTTGTTCGCGCGGTCTTGGGCCGCGCGCAATTCTCTATTAAGCTCTGCCGTCTGGGCAGCGATTTGCTGAGCGCCCAACGGGACTCGCGGGCCGGCAGCCTGCAAGTTGATCGCGGCGATTGCATCGTCGAGCTGCGAAAGCTGCGAGTAGAGCGGATGGTGCTTCACGACCTCATCCATGCGAACGTAGCCGGTGCCGCGTACCGCAGCGGAGTGGACGTTGGGCGCGCAGCCGGCTACGATGAATAGTGCTACCAGCGCCTTGGCAGTCTGCAGCCGGACCCCGCTATTTGCCCAGCGCATTTTGGACATCTGCGGTGATGTCCGAGCCGCCGTAGATCACGTCCGCGCGATCGACCACCAATAACAGATTCTTCTTACGCGCGACCTCGGCTGTCGCTCTTTGGGTCTGGTCGACGAGCGGCTTGAGCAGCTCGTCCTGCTTGTCGGCGACGAGCTTGTTGTACTGCTGCATTATTTGCTTCCGGTCGCTGTCGCTGCGCGCCTGCGCCATCTTCGCAGAATAGAGTTGACGCTGTGTCGACTCGAACTGCGACATCGCGGTGTTGGCGTTTTGCACTTTCGGAATTCCGTCGAGCACGCTCTGATCGACGAAGCCGATCTCCGAGGGCGGCGGCGTCGAAACGGGCGGCGAGACCGCCTGCGGGCTCGAGAAAATAGTCTCAACGTCTTTGGTGACATCTTGGCCGCCGTAGATTACGATCCGTTTGTCGACGACGACCGAGATATTGCGCGAGGAGCTGACCGCGGCGATCGCCAGTTGCGCGCGCTGGAAGAGCGGACCGACGATTTCACGTTGCTTATCGTTGAACTGCTGCTGGAACTGCAGCGTGATCTGTTGCTTCTGCGCGTCAGTCCGCGCGCGGCGCAACTGGCCGTTGTACTGCGCGTCGAGCTGCGCCTTGTAGGACGCTAGAGCACGGTTGGCGTTGACGAAGACGGGCAAGTTGGCTAGCTCGGCTTGGTCTACGAAGCCGACATCGGTCAGGTCGGCTGCGATCGCGCCGGGCGCAAGCAGCGCTCCAAGCAGAGTGGCAACCGCGAAAAGTATCGCTGGGCGAAGATTCATCTCGGTGCTGGGGCCTTCTCCTTTGGCTGGCTAAAAACTTTGTCCGATGCCGAAGCTCGTGTGCGTTCCGTTGTAGCCCCTTGCGAAGTCGATGCGCACCGTACGCAGACCGAGTTGCGGAACGTCGAAGCGTATGCCGAAGCCGGCGTCTCCATACAGCGCCCAATCCGCGGGGTAACCCGTGACCCGGTTGGTGTAAGGATTCAGCAACGGGTATGCGCCGCGGATATGGTAGCGGAGCTCGTCGACGAACACGGCAAGCGTAATCCTCCGATCTAAGGCCAACGGCTGGCGCAACTCGACCTGTCCTAAGTACGCGTTGGTCGCGTAAAAGACTTGGTTATAGCCGCGCATCTGTTGATCGGAGAACGTAAAGAGCGAGCTCGGCGGAATCACCCCGGTCGAGTTATACGCGACGCCATGGACGCCGAGTGTGGCGTATCGCAAGATCGGGAAGAACTTGGCGAGATCCAACGTGCTCTGCGTGAAGGAGAAGTTCGATCCGATCGCATGCGCCGAGATCGTGGCTGTGAGCAACGCCTTGACTCCTTCGCGCGGATTGAAGGGGTCGTCGAGCGTAATCGTCTGTAGACTCAATCCGGTGGTGTTCAAGTTGTAGGGATTCCCGGTATTGACGTTGGCGATCGAGGAAGCCGCGATGCCGAACGAACCACCGTAGCTGGTCGGCTGGGAGCTAATCGGGCTAGGCGACGGCCCGATGAAGACGTTCGGCTGATTGCCTTGGAAGTAGTATGGTGACGGCACCGTCGTGTTGTAGCGAATCTTCTGTCCGCTTAGGTTGAACGATAGGATCGTGTAGTCGCTCAAACGGCGGCCGATATTGCCCGAAGCGCCTGTCGCACCCGACGTATTCGTTGCGTCGACGTTGGATATCAGCTGCGCATTGGAGCTCGGGTAGAGCGTAACGGGAATCGGCACCGTGCCGCGGCTCGCAACCGCACTTGCCGACCCCGCGATGCTGTAGACCGGATAGTAGTAGGTTGAATGATTCGTGAAGAGCGAGCCGCCGACGCTGTACTTCAGACCCTGCGGAGTATTATTCAAGTACGGAATCGATGCGGTGAGCTGAGCGACGCCGGTGCGCGCACCCTGCTCGAACTGAATGCCGGCCGAGTTGCCCGAGCCGTGCAGATTGTTGTCGGAGAAGCCGAGCGTTCCGTAGAGCCCGAGCCCCGTCAAGCCGCCCGAGTAGCCAAAACCCAGCGATGCCGAAGCGGTGCGTTGTTCGGTGACGTGCCAGACAAGCGTCACTTCCTGCGGTTTCTTCGGGTCCGGCCCGGGCTTGACATCCGGTTCGACTTTGGAGAAGAAGTTCAGCGCGTTAAGCCGCTCGTAGTCGCGCTTAATGGCGTCCGTGTTGAGCACCATCCCCGGCCGCTCGCGCAGCTCGCGGCGAATCACAGAATCCTTAGTACGGGTGTTACCGGTGATCTCTACAACGGAAATACGCGCGACGTAGATATTGTACTTGACGTCGGCGGTCCCCGCTTGCAGGTTGATTGACGACGGCACGATGCCGCCTTCGAAGTTCCCCACTTCGAGATGGAACCTGTTTTCGTATAGCTTCTGAAGCGCTTTGGCGTCGGCATCGCGGACCGCATCCGAGTAGACCATGCCGACCTTTAGGGTGAGATTCGGCAGAATGAACGGCGGTGGAAGTAGGGGATCGCCTCCGATGATGATGTTCTTGACGACCAGCCCTTCCTGAATCGTCAGCGTGAGAACGCCGTTTTGAAAGTTGACGTCCTTCACGTGCGTCGGGACCTGGCCGCCGAAGCCGATACGCTCGTAGTAGTTGTTTATCTTGAGGACGTCTTGGCGGAAGGTATTGGTGTTGAAGACCTGACCGATCGAAAGATCCATCAACGCGGAGAGCGTGTCGCTGGGAACCTTGGCATTGCCTGTAAAGAGAATCTTGGTGATGACAGGGTTCTCGACCACTCGGTAGGTGATCGCGATGCCTCCGGGGCGCGGGCGAATCAGCGGCGGCGCGATGGAGGCGAAGTATCCAAGTGTGTTGATTCGCGTCAGGTCCTCCTGAACGACCTTCGGATCGTACGTCTGCCCCGGGCGAGCTGCGATGACCGCCTCGATCGTCTGGGCCGGCACGCGCAGATTCCCGGTGACGTCGACCGAGACGATCTTCGGGGCCGGCGCCGACAATACAGGCGCGACGCTCGATGCGAGCATCGCGAGCAACAGAAGAAAAATGCCTACTTGCCGTTTGCGCGCCCCAAACCACCTGGGGTCAAAGGTCATCGAATAACGTCGTCCTCGATCTGCCAAGAGATGCTGACCGGTTACAGCCCGGGCCGGTCGCGACCATATCGTGCGCGCCCCGGCACGCCCTGTTCCGCCCGGCCTCCCTCGTGTCCTTGCACATACCCGCAGTCTGAATCCTCGCTTAATCATCTCACCAAAAATAGCGCTGAAAGGTAAGGCTGAAGCCGCTGTTTCCGATCAGCGGCTGGCCGACTGTGTTCGCTACGTTGTAGCCGACCGGCGAGCTCGGCAACTGAAGAAGCTTGGTAGGGCCACTCTGATAGAAGAAGTTCAAAGTTGCGGAGGTTATCGGATTGGGCTGAACCGTCAGGCCAAACGATTGAATCTGCGGAAGGCCGAAGGTGACGGCGTAGACCGCGCTCACCGCCCGGCCGAGCAGTCTAGTCGCGGTAAATCCGACGTTTCCGTAGTAGCCGAGCGTGAGGTTGATGCTCGAAAGACCGAGCCCTTGACCGAGAGTGCTCTCTAACGGGGCCAGCAGACCTGCTGTGAACTGCGCGTTGAGGATGTTGAAGGCTTCCTGACCTACGGTGATCGAGCTGCGCTGTGAGAGACTCACGTCCGGTATCGGCGAGAGCGCACCGAGCGGCGTGATGCCGCTGGGCGACTGCCGGGCCAGCATCGATTGCGGGCTGAACCCGATGCCGCTTACAAATCCGCCGAAGGGAGCGATCAATCCGAGAATCTCGTCGCGACTGTAGCCGGGAGGATTCGACGTCAGGCCGATCCTCAGCGACTGGATCGGGCCGTCGACGGAGATCGTAACCTCAGCGCTGCCGTATGGATTGCGGGCGCGATCCGGGTCGGGATCGACGACGCTGCTGGCCGCGACGGCATGGAGCGTCGGCGCGATGCCTTCAGCGGGGTTGAAGCTCACGCTACCCTGCTGCATCCGAAACGCGCGGTCGAAGTACGTGAGCGTTCCGCCGGTCGACTCGATGGTGCCCGAGAGCTTAGGCGCAGATAACGTTCCACTAAGCTGCACCGTGCCGGCGGCGCCGATGTCGAGACCGGCGCCGTAACCGCTGCCGCGAACGCGTACGTTCTTTCCGGCCGTAGCCTGCAAATCGAATGCCAGCGGCAGCGGCGGGAGCGAAACCGAGCCCGACGCTTGTGCGGCTTTGTAGAAGCTCAAAAACGGGAGGGTTGCGTTGCTTAGCGTTACGCTTCCCGCGAGCAGCGCCTGCGATTGCGGCCGCTTACTCAAATTGAGTTGAGCGTCGAGCGTGCCGCTTCCGTACGCGGGGAGATCGAGCTGAGCGCCGCGCGCGCCTCCGTTGAATTGGAGCGTTTGGCCTCCCCCGGAGAAACCGTTGGGAAAGTCGACGCTCCCCGAAGCTTGCACGCTGCCCTGGCCCAGACGCGCGACCACACGCCGGATTGAGGCCGACGTATGATCGAACGCGAGCGCCGCGGCTATTTGAGTGATCGGCACGCGCTGGAGATCGCTCACATACGAACCGTGTGCGAGTGAGAGGCTTCCGAATATCGTAGGCTGACGGATCGTTCCGCTCAGGCCGATATGACCGTCGATGAGCCCGCCCATTTTTGTGTTACTGCCCAAAACGTTGTCAAAGACCGACGGATCGAGGCCGACAACGTCGAGATCGAAGCTGACCGGTTGATCGGGAGCGGCGAGCCGCAGCGGCGCAAGCGATAGCGGCAGCGATCCGGCCAACGACAACTCGCCGTGCCCGAAGTCGGCACCGACGTTCGAGAGCACCAGCGCCCGCCGGTGCACTTGGACCTCGCCGAAGAGCGCGGCTATCGAAATGCCGTACGCTCGAACGCCGGTTGCGTCGAAGCCGGCCAATAGCGTCGGCGCTTGATACGTTCCACCGACGTTGAGCGTGGACTCGAACGATCCCGTCACCGGCACCCGCACGTGCGAAACTTTGTAGACGAGCTTAGCCAACTCGTTCGTCGACGCGTGCACCTTTACGTCGAGCGCCGCGTCTTTCTCTAAACCAAGGTTGCCGGATGCCGTTGCTTCGAGTTCGGGTGTGGTGAGCTCGGCGCGATCGATGATGATGCGTTGCCGGGCGGCATGTACGGCGATTTTCGCGGTCTGCAACTCCAGCGGTCCCAGCGTTCCGTTGTCGAGGCTTGCATTTCCGCGCACGTCGAGCAGCGGAAAGCTGCCGCGCAGAATTGCATCGCCGGAAACGCGTCCGGTGAGCGGCAGGCTCTGCATGCCGAGCGCCGGCATCCAGAGCGCGAGGTCGAGATCGTTGACGGCGCCTGTGAGATTGAATCGCGAGCGCAGCAATGCGGATTGCAATGCAGTTTGTGATGCGACTTCAGCGGGCAGCGCGATCGAGCCGTGTGCGCGCAACATTCCGCTGTGCCCGCCAACCGCCAGCGCACCCGTGACGACGTTGCGCGCGCTGGACCAGACGGCGCGCGTGTCGCCGATCGGCAAGTTACGGTAACGGAAACCGTGCACGTTCAGATCGCCGCTCGTGGTAACTTGCGCGGCTCGCGATGCGGCGGCAAACTTGAGACTTCCGTCCCCGGCCAGCGTGTCGCCCGTATCGAAGAAATTGTTGAAGTCGGCCAGCCGCGCGTTTGGAGCGCGCAACGCAATCGCGTTTTGGCGGGGACGCGCGACCGCAGTGAAGCTCGCGGCCGTGGTTCCGACCTGCACCGCCCCTTGGTCAATGCTGACACCGCTCGGATCGGCGGCCAGCAGCGCGCGCCCGTCAACGAAAGGAAGACCGTTGATCGCGCCGGCCGGGACTGCGACGCGCCCGGTAATGCTCGGATGCAGACTTCGCCCGCTGATGTGCAGATGCGCGTTGAACGAGCCGTCGGTGTGGAAGTTTGGGATTCCGAAATCGTGTAGTGCCGGCGCGACCGCCGCGGCCGGAACGTCGGCATCGAGTCCATAAGCCGGGGACCCGGATATAAGTTCGCCGATGCTGCCGTCCACGCGCGCGTACGTCTTTCCGACAGCGGTGACGACGCGTTGTAACGCTACCGCATTGCCGGCCAAGCGGATGTCGCCATTACCCATAATCGCGAAATTCGCAATCCGCCCGTCGCTGACCGCAACGGCGCCGGTGAATCTCGGCAGCGGCGCGCCGGCTGCGAGCGCTCCGGTGGCGTTGAGCGTTCCGGCATCGAGCGGCAAGCCGATGCCGCGGAGCGCAGCGGCGCGCAGCCGATTCGCCACGAGCTGGAGCGCTTCGGCGCTGCCGCTGCGCGCGCCGGGCGCCGCGAGCGAAAACGTGCCCGCCGCCACAACGTCGCCGCCGGCCGCCGCGGCGCGAGCCGAATAGAGGCGCAGGCGATTGCCCTCGATTGCAAGCGTAAGGTCTCCGCGTGCGACCGGAATGTCGTGCAGCGTAGCGCGGTCCATCGCCACATTCGAGCCTACAACGACGACGCGTGCCGGGTCGATCGCGATGCCGACGTTGCCGTGCAACTTTCCATGCCCGGTAATCGCCGGGCCCAGGAACGGCTGCAGCCCTTCGAACGTCCCTCGATAGGCGCCGTACGCCACGAAGCGCTGCCCCGAAAACTCTCCGCTTCCATTGAACGTTCCCCATGGGCCGGTTGCGAGCAGCCGATTCATCGCATTGTGCTGCATCGTTCCGGCGAAGGCCGCCTCGATGCGCTTGAATCGGACGCTCGTGATCGTCGTGTCGGCGGCGTTCGCGCCGCCGGCCAACACGATGCGCGAGCCCGCGCCGCCGCCGGCAAGCGCGATATCGACCGTGCGTCCGTCGATCGGCGGCATCTCCGGCAGCGGCAAACCCGGAAACGCCTTATAGGCCGGGGCGCGCATTTTCAAGTTCTTCGCAACGAACCAAAACGCGCTCGTGTCGCGCGGACGATCGAGCTTGTACGCGCCGTCGAAATTTCCGCGTTCGGTGTGAAACCAAAACGGTTCGACAGCCGCGATGCCGTTAGGATTCATTACCACCAGCGCCGCTAGGCGCGCGACGCCGCGCATCGAGGCCGCGCTGCCCGCCACATGAAAGAGCAGATCTTGACCGGTGGCCGTAGCATCGATTGCAATCGGCTCGTCTCCTAACATCTCATCCAGGTAGGGCAAGCGACTGGCCAGCCCGCTAACATGTAGAGCGAACTGCGATTGGACGTGTGACCCGAGTTGCAATGTCCCGCGAGCGCCGAGCGCGATGCCGCCGTACGACGCGCGAAGCGGCGCCAATGCGATCACGCCCGAGTGATAGACGACGCCCGCCGCGAGCGCGTCGAACGGCATCGTGCGATAGAACGCGCGCGCGGCGTTGACGCGCGCAACGATCACCGGATCGCCGATCGGGCCGTGCACCAGCACGCCGAGATGTGCTCCTCCCGAAATTGCCTGATCGCGCGCGAAGACGAAGGCGCGGCGTAAGCCGGAGAGATCCCCGGTGCCGTCAACCCCTATACGAAGCTGCGCGGCACCGGTAAGCGCACCCGTGATGTCGTAGACGCCCCCCTCGATGCGAAGCGGAATGCCGGCCAGCGTTGCGCGCGCCCCGCGCACGAAGAATACGTTGTCGATCAGCTGCACGTGCGCGCTAAAGTCTTGTACCGGCGCCGTGAGCGTTTGAAGGGCGAGCCGTCCATCGCTCACATCAAGATGCAGACCCACGTGATAGCTCGGCGTGACGTTAGGAAGAACGTCGAGGGCGTAGAGACGCGCGTCTAAGTTCCGGGCGGTAGTGTGCAGAATACGCAGCGCGGGTGTATCAGCAAAGAAGTTCGCAAATCCCCGTAGCGGCACCGAAGCTGCGCGCGCGCGATGGAAGGCATAGCCGCGGATTGCGTCGATTCGTCCCGCGATGGTGAACGGTTCAGGGCGGCCTTGCGCGAACGCGCCGTGGACGCGATAGCGCGTGAGACCCGCCGTATCGATCCGGCCGTCGACCTCGATCCCGCGCACGTGCAAAGTCTTCGCACTCGGATCGTACGCGGCCGGTTCTCGCAGTTCGAGCTGCCCATCGACAACGCGTACGCGTAAGCGTAGCGGAACCGGATTGACGCGCGATGGACCGACAACCGCGTGCGTTGCAGGCAGCTTCAGATTGTAGCTCCCATCCGCAAAGCGCGTAAGCGTCAGCTTGGGAGCTGTGACATCGACGCCCGTCAGGCCGAAGAGATGGCGGCTTCCCGGCAACAGATCGCGCAGTGAGTATCGCAGGATAATGCGCTGCGCTTCGAAGACTGGGGCGCCGTCGCGAGCGACATTGATGTCGACAAAGCCCGCCTCGCCGTAACCGACTCGCAGATCGCCGATACTGACGCTGTAACCCGCGAACCCGGCGCCTTCTTGGATCGCAAACCTCAGCAGCTCGTGGCGCTTTGCGGCCACGAGCCCCGCCACGACCGCCGCGGCCAGCAGGCCGATCGTAAAGCGTTTGCGCACGTGGAATTACTTATACCTCGCGCCGCATTACTCAGCCCGGAAAACTCTGTTTTCCCGAACTTTTTATGGAATTTACAGATCGAGGTTTTTGACGCTCTTTGCGTAGTCGAAGATGTACTGTTTGCGCGGCTCGACTTTGTCGCCCATCAAATCCGTAAAGATCTGCTCTGCCTCGACGGCGTCTTCTACCGTAATTCGTTTGAGACGGCGATTGCCGACTTCCATCGTAGTTTCCGCGAGCTGCTCGGCGTCCATCTCGCCCAAGCCTTTGTACTGCTGAATGGTGAAGTCTTTGCCGTCGTCACCGACGATCGATTTCAGCTCCGCTTCAGTGAACGCCCACCATTGCTTCTTGCCTTTCCGAATGCCGTAGAGTGGAGGCTGCGCGATGTAGACGTAACCGTCCTCGACGAGCTGTTTCATCTGGCGATAGAAGAACGTCAGCAAGAGCGTGCGGATGTGCGAGCCGTCGACGTCGGCGTCCGTCATGATGATGATTTTATGATACCGCAACTTCGCGATATTAAACTCGTCGCCGAAGCCGGTGCCTAGCGCGGTGATCATCGTGCGAATCTCTTCGTTCGCGAGCACTTTATCCAAACGCGCCTTCTCGACGTTGAGAATCTTGCCGCGTAAGGGAAGAATCGCTTGCGTGTTAGGATCGCGGCCGCCTTTGGCGGTTCCGCCGGCTGAGTCGCCCTCGACTAAGAATATCTCGCTCTCCGAGGCGTTGCCGTTCTTACAGTCGACGAGTTTTCCGGGTAATCCGGAACCCTCGAGAGCATTCTTGCGGCGGGAGAGGTCGCGGGCCTTTTTCGCGGCGTCGCGCGCGCGCTGCGCCTGCATGCACTTCTCGACGATCGCGCGCGCGAACTTTGGGTTCTCTTCCAAGAAGAACTCGAGGCGCTCGTAGACGAGCCCAGCGACGATGCTGCGCACTCTGGCATTGCCGAGTTTCGTCTTCGTCTGGCCTTCGAATTGCGGGTCTTGCAGCTTAACGGAGACGACGGCGGTGAGCCCCTCGACGACGTCGTCGGTCGAGAGGGAACCCTCCGACTCTTTGAGCATGCCGCGCTTGCGCGCGTAGGCATTGATGGCGTTGGTGACGGCCTGCCGGAAGCCTTGAAGGTGCATGCCGCCTTCGATCGTCGCGATGTTGTTGGCATACGAGAATATCTGATCGGCATAAGTCCCCGTGTACTGTATTGCAACCTCGACGTCGACGCCGTCGCGCTCGGCGTGTGTCGAGATGATCGGGTGCAACGGGTCCTTCTTTTCGTTCAGCCACTCGACGAACGATACGATCCCGCCGTCGAACTTGTACGTTCGCTCGCGCTGTTCGTCGCCGCGTTCGTCGCGCAGCGTGATCGAGAGACCCCGGTTCAAAAAGGCCAACTCGCGCAGCCGCTTTTGCAGGATGTCCCAGTGGAACTCGGTGACCTCGAAGACTTCGGTATCGGGCTTGAACCACTGGAGTGTCCCGGTACCGTCGGTCTTTCCGATCTTCTTGAGCTTCTGCACGGTGATGCCGCGCTCGAACTTCATCTCCCAGATGAATCCATCTCGTTTGACCCGCGTCACCATCCGCTCGGAGAGCGCATTGACGACCGAAATACCGACACCGTGAAGACCGCCGGAGACCTTATAGCCGCCCTTGCCGAACTTCGCGCCGGCGTGCAGCATCGTCATCACGACTTCGACCGCGGGCAGCCTCTCTTCAGCATGTAGATCGATAGGTATCCCGCGACCGTCATCTTCGACCGCACACGAGCCGTCCTTATAAAGAACGACGCTGATATCGTGCGCGTACCCGGCCAGCGCTTCATCGACGGCGTTGTCGACTGCCTCGTAGACGAGCTGGTGCAGACCCCGCTCGGCGGTGTTGCCTATATACATGCCGGGGCGTTTGCGCACGGCTTCAAGCCCGCGCAAGACCTCGATTTGCTCGCCAGTGTAGTTCGTCGACATTATACTCTTCGTTGTTCTTCCGATGCGTAAATCAAATCGTGAAGCTCGTCACCCAAAATGTTGCGGACCGCCGCCGGAATGATCTCCTCCGGTGAGATTCCGCTTTTGAGCAGCACGTAGGAGCTAGCGACGAGCCGCTCGCGCCCGTCGCGTGACAAGCGTTTCGCGGCGCGGGCTCGCACTAGCATCTCCCACCAGTGCGTAAGCAGCTGGGCGCGAATGCGCTCGTACTCCTCTAGCTGCAACCCGCTTACGAGCGCGGCCGTTCCGGCATACCCAAGCCACGGCGCTTCGAAAAGCAATCGCGCAACCGTTGCGGCAATCTCTTGCGAGCGCGCCGCAGCGCAGGCCGCACAGACTGCTTGGGTGCCCGGCCCGACCAGCGCGCCGCAGTTCGTGCAAGCCTTCCACCCCTCCGAACGCTTGGCGCGATCGCGTTGCTCAACCTGCGCTCGAAACTGGGACAGGGCTTGGGCCGCCGATGCCGCCTCGCTACGCGCGGCCGCTTGCCGCTGCAGCCGCGCTTGCCGTTGGGTGCTGGGCGGCCGGCTGCGGCGGGGCAGCGTCCCCACACGAAACCGCAACCGCGAAATGCCTGCGGCCGGCAGCCGCGCGGCGATTGCCCGCAATACGTGCTCGGAGAGCAAGCTGAGTTCGTGACTCCAGGCGCTCGACCGCGTTGTAATCAGTAAGCTTCCCTCCGTTATGCGGGACGGATGCGAGTTGCCGGCAACTTGAGTTCCGACGATCTCCGCCCAGCCGGCCTCCAAAAACGCCAACGGTTCTTGATCGGCACCACCGTGAGTTGGCCCCCACCCGGTGAGCGCTTCCGACAGTTTCAGCATCTGGCCCATTCGCGCACCGTCGCATTGCTGATACGCGCAATGCTTGCGCTCGGCGGCAACCCGGCGGGCAGATGCGTCGCCGTCACGAAGGCTTGGTCGTACATCCCGATTTCGCCTAAAAACGCAGTCGCACGATCTTCATCCAGCTCCGAGAGCACGTCGTCGAGCAGAAGCAACGGCGCCTCTCCGGAGCGTTCACGCATAACGGTATATTCGGCAACCTTGAGCGCAAGTACCGCCGTGCGCTGCTGTCCCTGCGACCCATATGCGGCAAGCGAGATGCCGTCTAACGAGAGGCTCAGATCGTCGCGATGCGGCCCCACCAGCGCGCTCTTGCGCGAGCGTTCAACATCAAACACCTGCCGCATACGGACCTCCAAGGCAGCGCCGATCGCATCGAGCGTCTCCTCTTGAAAAGCCACGTTGGGTGCATAGCGAATCTCGAGACGCTCGCCTTGTGCAAAGCGCTCGTGCGCGCGGCCTGCGTTGCCCGCGATTGCTCCGACGAACTGCACGCGAGCCAGCATGATCTCGGCGCCTGCGTCAATCAGCGCGCGATCGTAGACCGCCAGCAACTCCGGATCGTAATCGACCGCGCCGCGCAGCATCGCGTTCTTTTGCTGGAGCACTTTGCGATAGCGTGCCAGCTCAAAATAGTAGCGCGGCTCGCTTTGCGCTAACGCAGCGTTCAAAAACTCGCGGCGTACGCTCGGCGTACCGGCAGCTAACTGCAAGTCCGCCGGCACGAACGTGACGATGCGAATCTTTCCAAGGTAGCTCGAATAGCGCACCCTGCGTGCGTTGACCGTAAAGCGCTTACGCGCACCGCGCTGCCAGCGTTCGATCGTGCAAGCCAGGTTGATACTCCCAGCCCGCGAGTCCGCCTCGCCGCAGACTACGGCTGATTCGGCGCTTGTGCGAACCGTGTCGCCATCGTGCGCGGTGCGAAAGGACTTGCCGGTGCCCAGCATCGCGATGCCTTCGAGCAGATTGCTCTTGCCCTGCGCGTTGTCACCGACGAAGACGTTCAGCCCCGCGCTCGGCTCTAAATTGAGTTCCGAATAGTTGCGAAAGTTCGACAGCTCTAACCGCCGGAGCAGCACCTCACTGCCGCAGAGGCATGAGCACGTAGAGCTGTTG